>ERZ1664506.29-NODE-29-length-14179-cov-6.770603_pt1 | contig 14179 bp, 13 predicted proteins | sample MGYA00575341_ERZ1664506 | MGnify/ENA primary metagenome ERZ1664506 (study PRJEB40874, sample SAMEA4040754) | Gallus gallus | biome: gut; material: content | place: India | collected 2016-01-01 | study: EMG produced TPA metagenomics assembly of PRJEB14491 data set... | reverse complement strand
CTCCAAGCGGATGCTTTTCAGCCAGAATTCCGTATCTTTGTGAAGTACACGCAACATACACTTACGGCCATGAAACATACCAAACAAACTCTTATTCTACTGCTTGCGGCGGCGTTGGCGTGCGGATGCGGCGGCAAATCGGATGAAAACAAAGCCGAGGCAAGCGGCATCGCCGCATACGTGGACGGCCTTGAAAGAGGATATAAGCCCATGGCATCTACCGCAATGCTTACGGGGCGGACGTGGACTGCACACCGAAAAGGCGACTTTGTGGAATACTTTGAGGAAGTGACATTTACCGACTCCACGCGCATATACAGGTACAAGTCTATCCGGCCTGACACCATCATCAACGTATGTGAAACCACACGCTACTACCTCTCATTGATAGAAAACCCGGGAAGGTTTGATGAAGGCAAGGTCGGTAAGCAGACAAAAGGCGACTACATAATAGAGGAGTGTACATACGAAGGCCGAAAGACATTCCGCTCGGAGAAAATACTATTAACCTCGCCGACGAGATTGGAAATACAGCCAGCATACAGGTCATACACCACAATGGCAGGTTCGGGCAAACAAACCTACGTCAGGGAGGAATAGCGCGGCCTCACCGCGATTTCCTAAAAAATGTCCGCTTTGTCTTGAAAGACGGTCAAAAAACTAAAAATAGCATAAAAAGTTTTCCATTGTCGGTGATAATGCCTAATTTTGCCGACTGTAAAACGAGACTTACGCGCACATGATATATGGGATAATTGCAGGCGGAGAAGGCTCGCGCCTGGCGGCGGAAGGCGTGAAAGAGCCCAAGCCGCTCGTTAAGGTAGGCGGCGAGATGCTGCTTGACAGGCTTGTCCGCATATTCTGGGACAACGACGCCGAGGGCATAGCCGTGGCTTTCCGCAAGAGCATGACAGACGTTGCCGTGCAGCTAAGCTACCTGCAAGGCTGCGCCGACTGCGACGGTCTTGCGCCCGTAATATGCACGGGCGTCGAGACACCAAGCTCCATGCACAGCCTGGCCGCCATAATAGACCGCTTGGCGGAAGGGCCGTTCTGCGTTACTACGGTAGACACCGTGTTCCGCGAAGACGCCTTCAGGCGGTACGTCAAGGCGTTCAAGGAGTGCGTGGAGAGCGGCGAAGCCGACGGCATGATGGCCGTAACAAGCCTCATCGACGACGAGAAGCCGCTCTACGTGGCCGTTGACGGCGGCATGAACATAACCGGTTTTCTTGACGAGAGCGGTACGTCAAACTACGTCTCGGCCGGAATTTACGGACTTACGCCGCGAGCCGCCGACGTGCTACGCCGCTGCGTGGAGCGCGGCGAGAGCCGTATGCGCAACTTCCAGCGCGCCTTGCTGCGTGACGGACTGCGCCTAAAAGCATTCGACATAGGGCGTGCATTCGACATAGACCATGCCGCCGACATAGGGAAAGCCGAGCAGTTTTTACGTGAAGAAACATGACACACGTCGTGAAAGTGTACCGTGCGGAGCGCTTCTCGCCTAATTCGGCAGACCGAGACCGTGCAATCATTGATGCCGTAGGCTCGCTACTCGCATCGCGGAGATGCACGATTGAAGGCATAAACGAGGACATGTTAGACGCAAATGATGCAGCCGACATATTCATTTCAATGGCACGCACGCCCCGCGCACTCGGCATATTGAGGCGCAAAGAGGCCGAAGGCTGCACCGTTGTGAACCGTCCCGACGGCGTGGCGGCCTGTATGCGCAGCAACATAGACCGCCTGATGAGGAGCCACGGCCTGCCTGCCGCACCGCTTAGCGGCACCTGCGGCTACTGGCTGAAACGTGGCGATGAGGCCGCCCAAGGCCGTGACGACGTGGTATTCGCACGCAGCGAGACCGAAAAGGACGAAGCCCTGCGCCGCTTCAAGGCGCGCGGCGTGGCCGACGTGGTGGTTACAGCCCATGTAAGGGGCGACGTGGTGAAGTTTTACGGAGTGCTCGGCACAGGCTTTTTCAGGACGTTCCATGCCGACGCAAACTTCTCCAAGTTCGGCGACGAGGCGGTAAACGGCGCGGCAAGGCATTACGCTTTCGACGCCGAACGGTTGCACGGCGACGCGGAACGGCTGGCCGCCTTAGCAGGCGTTGACGCTTACGGAGGCGACTGCATAGTGCGTGAAGACGGAACATACGCCATCATCGACTTCAACGACTGGCCCAGCTTCGCCCGTTGCAGGGAAGAAGCCGCCGGGGCGATAGCCGCGAGAGTCGATGCCATTATGAAAGGTAAAAGGGTAAAAAAGTAAAAAGGTAAAAAGGATTAAGACAGCAAATGCCAACTTTCAAGGAATTATTGGCCGCTTCAATCAAGTCGAAAGACACGGAAGAGAGGCTTGACATGCTCTTCAACCGGCCCGTAGGGCTGGTTATGGCATTGGCAGGCAAGCGTCTCGGCATACACCCTAACGCCATCACGGCGGTGTCTGTCGTGCTCGGAGTGGCGGCTGCATGGATGTTCTATCACACCGACCTGACGCACAACGCGCTCGGAGTGCTGCTGCTGATGCTGGCCAACTTCTGCGACTCTGCCGACGGACAGCTGGCCCGGTTGACGGGGAAGAAAACCCTTGTAGGCCGCGTCATCGACGGGTTTGCAGGCGACATCTGGTTTTTCAGCATATACTTCGCCCTCTGTTGCCGCATGACGTGGCAGCCCATGCCCGGCAATGTGGACGCCGTTTGGGGCGTATGGATATGGGTGCTGGCGTTCATCGCCGGAGTGCTCTGCCACTCTCCGCAAAGCTCCCTGGCAGACTATTACCGGCAAATACACCTGCTATTCCTCAACGGAAAGGAAGGAAGCGAGCTTGACACATACGCCAACCAGCGCGCAATATACGAGAGCCTGCCTAAGGGCAGTCCACTGATTGCCAGGATGTTTTACTTCAACTACGCCAACTATTGCAAGAGCCAGGAGCGGCGCACACCTGCCTTTCAGAAGCTGTCGGCGGCAATAAAGGCCGCATACGGCGACGTTTCCGCCATGCCGCAGGTGCTTAGGCGCGAGTTTCTTGACGGCAGCCGGCCGCTCATGAAGTACACCAACATACTCACGTTCAACGCCCGCGCCATCTGCATCTACGCCACATGCCTCGTCGGATGCCCGTGGGTGTACATGCTGTTGGAGGTGACCGCGTTCACCTTATTATATATATACATGCACAAACGGCACGAAACCTTGTGCGAAACCATAACCAAAAAGATACTCAATTGATAAAAGGCTACATATTCGATTACGGCGGAACGCTCGACACGGCAGGCCGCCATTGGGGTAAAGTGCTGTGGGACGCTTACATGAAATGCGGCGTGCCCGTAGACGAACGGCAATTCCGCGAGGCTTACGTGTACGCAGAACGCCGCCTCGGTTCGCAACCAATAATCAAGCCCGACTTCACATTCTACAACACGCTTGACGCCAAACTGGAAATCGAACTGGAATATCTTGCCGCACAATACATGCCAGACATGCCGGCAAAAGAAATCGACACGCTGCGCAAGAACATGCTCGACGGCATATACGACGGCGTAAGGCAAGAGACGGCAAGAAGCCGCAAGGTGCTGGCGGAAGTCAAAAAGGATTATCCTATGGCGTTAGTCAGCAACTTTTACGGCAACATCAGTACCGTATTGCGCGAGTTCATGCTCGACGGTTTGTTTGACAATGTAATAGAATCGGCCGTTGTAGGCGTAAGGAAACCCGACCCGCAAATCTTCGTTCTCGGCGCGGAAGCGTTGGGATTGAAGCCGGATGAGGCCGTCGTCATAGGCGACAGCTACGACAAAGACATTGTTCCGGCTAAGCAGGCCGGATGCCATACCGTGTGGCTTAAAGGCGAAGGGTGGAACGAGAAAGCATACGACGAAAGCCTGCCCGACGCCGTAATAACCGAACTTAAACAGGTTTTAAACGTTAAAAGGTTATTGCGGTCTAAGTAATATACAACGCTGCACAGAAATGAGGACACTTTTCATACTGCTCTTTTCAATGCTCGTGCAGGTTATCTGCGCGCAAAACATAAAGGGAACCGTCACCGACGAGGAAAGCGGCGACGCCATTCCCCACCCCGCCTTGCAATACAAAGGCGACACAAAAGCCATGGCAGGCGAAGCCACAGGCCGCTTCTCCATACCCCGGCGCAACGGCGAAAAGCTTGTAATCAGCGCCGTAGGATACAAGGACTTGCAGATTACCGTCAAGCCGGATACACCCGACGAACTGAACATCACCCTCAAACAAGACACAAAGCAACTGAAAGGCGTGACCGTAAAGGCCAAACGAGGCAAGTACAGCAGAAAGAACAACCCTGCCGTAGAGCTGATGAAGCGCGTCATAGCGGCAAAGAAACGCACCGACCTTAGCAACCACGACTACTACCAATACAACAAATACCAGAAGATAACGCTGGCCGTAAACGACATCAGTCCCGAAGAAATAGAACGCGAACAGAAAACGAACCGCCACTGGCTGCTCAAACAAATAGAGGTTTGTCCGTACAACAACAAGCTCATCTTGCCGCTTTCGGTTGACGAAACCGTAACACAAAACCTGTATAGGAAAAGTCCTGAAAAAGAGAAAACAATAATCCTCGGACAAAACTCCACCGGAGTAAACGACCTCATACAGACAGGAGAAATACTTAACACGGTGGTGAAAGACGTGTTCACGGACGTTGATTTGTACGACGACCAGATACGTCTGCTGCAATATCCGTTCACCAGTCCCATCGGCAAAGACGCCATATCGTTCTACCGCTTTTACATAGTCGACACGGTGATGGTTGACCGCGACGAGTGCTTTCACCTTGAATTTACGCCCAATAATCCGCAAGACTTCGGCTTCAGAGGCGACATCTGGATATTGACCGACTCCACTCTGCACGTCAAGAAGTGCCAGCTCGCACTGCCGAAAAGAAGCGACGTGAACTTTACCGACGCGCTGAACGTGCTGCAAGAGTACACCAAGCTGCCCAATGGAGAATGGGTATTGACCACCGACGACATGACGGTAGAGCTGTCGATAGCCAAATTTCTCACCAAGGCGATAGTCATACGCACAACGAGAATGACCGACTATGCGTTTGACCCAATACCCGACAAGGCCTTCAAAGGCAAGGCGAAAGTAAAATACGACCCACGTTCGAAGATGCGCGACGAAGCGTTTTGGAGCGAGAACCGCACCGTCGGCCTTACCAAGAGCGAAGGCTCCATGGGCTCGTTCATCAACAGCCTAACCAAGACCCGCGGCTTCAAATACCTGCTGTTCGGCCTGAAAGCCCTTATCGAAAACTACGTAGAGACGGGCACGCAGAAGCATCCGAGCAAGATTGACATAGGCCCCATCAACACGATGATTAGCACGAACTTCATCGACAACGTGCGAACACGACTCAGCGCACAGACCACGGCCAACCTGAACCCTCACTTCTTTGTGTCGGGTTACTATGCACGCGGATGGAAAAGCAAGAAGAACTATTACAAGGGACAGCTGACATACTCGTTCAACAAGAAGGAATACATGCCGTGGGAGTTCCCGAAACGCACGCTGACTTTCACCTCGACGTATGACGTAAGCTCGCCTTCGGACAAATTCATGCCCACCGACAAGGATAACGTATTCACTGCATTCAAGTGGACGGAAGTAGACAAGATGATGTTCTACAACCGCCAGGAACTGCTCTTCGAGTACGAACAGGACTGGGGCTTCAAGACCACCGTAAGCCTGAAAACAGAAGAGAACGAGGCCTGCGGAGGGCTGTATTTCACGCCCCTGTCGCTTTACGACCCCGACAACCCTGCCGTACAGCACGACAAGATACGCACAACCGAAGCACGCTTCGAGATAAGATACGCCCCGGGGGAGACATACGTCAACACGAAACAGCGACGGTTGAAAGTAAACTTCGACCCGCCAGTGTTCACACTTAGCCACACCGTAGGCGTGAAAGGCGTGCTCGGAGGCGACTACAACTATAACTTTACAGAGGCATCGGTGTACAAACGCTTCTGGCTAAACAGCTGGGGCAAGCTCGACATGTCGCTGAAAGGCGGGGTGCAGTGGAACAAAGTGCCGTTCCCCCTGCTCATCATGCCTGCCGCCAACCTGTCGTACATCGTGGAAGACGAGACGTTTAACCTCATCAACAACATGGAATTCCTGAACGACAGATATGCTTCGCTCGACGTGTCGTGGGACTTGAACGGAAAGATATTCAACCGCATTCCCCTGCTCAAGCACCTTAAATGGCGCGAATGGTTAGGCATAAAGTGCCTGTGGGGCACGCTGACCGACAAGAACAACCCCAACCTGGCACGCAACACAGGCGACCCACTGCTGATGCGGTTTCCAGAAGGCTCGTATGTGATGGATCCTCACCGCCCGTACATCGAGCTGATAGCCGGAATACACAACATTTTCAAGATATTCCACGTACAGTATGTCCACCGCCTTAACTACAACCACCTGCCTACGGCGACGAAAAACGGCGTGAGGATAATGATGAGACTGACATTCTGAAATATTAAAAAGCAATAAAGTAGTAAGGAGGGAAGAAGTAAGCAGGTTACCACTTGCAAAATAAACGACTACAATGCAGCAATTAAGATAGCCCGTGTAACTCTGCTTACTCCTTCACTCCTTACTGCTTTTACTACCCAAAACACAAGACCATGAGAAAAATCAAGAATCCTTTTGCACACCGGGAAGGCTACGACTGCTTCGGGTGCAGCCCGGCAAACCCCATCGGAATACACATGGAGTTTTACGAAGACGGCGACGAAGTAATAAGCTTCTGGAACCCGAAGACCCACTACCAAGGCTGGTTTGACACCATGCACGGCGGCATACTGGCCACCATGGCCGACGAAACGGCCGCCTGGACGATGTTCCGCAAGCTACAGACTACGGGCATGACAAGCAAGCTCGAGATGCGCTACAAGAAGCCCGTGATGACCACCGAAGGGCAAATCACCGTGCACGGACGCATAGCCGAGCAGCGGCGCAACCTCGTTACAATAGACGTAAGGATAGAGAACTCTCACGGCGAAGTGTGCGTGGAGGCGCGCGCCGTCTACTTCGCGTTCGATAAAAAGAAAGCTGAAGAAATGGGCTTCACGTCGTGCGAACTTGAAGGAGACGAACTTCTGCCCATGTAACCGGTGGCTGACATAATGTCAGTCACGAACGCTTACGCAACGTATTGAAATCCAACATGTTACAAAAGGCCGTCTTTCACATTGCGAAAGACGGCCTTTGACATGTCCGTTGACGGCCTTTGGCACATCCAAAGACCGCCTTTGACAACCCCGTCTGCCCCTGTGACATATTGGCACACATCCTTACACACGATGTGAGACCTGCCGCCAAACTGCGCGCCGCGCTTTTTACTCGCAGCAAAACTTATTTTTTACGCAAACATTTGCATTTTTCACCGTTTTTATTAACTTTGCATATGAATGTCTTTTGAATTTAGTATCGATGAAACAACGCAGGACTTCTTTGAAAGAGATGGCCGAACAGCTTGGCGTAAGCATAGCCACCGTATCGCGCGCGCTAAGGGACAGCCACGAGGTAGGCGAAGAATTGAGGGACAAAGTAAAGGCTTTGGCTAAAAAGCTGAACTACCGTCCAAACCCGTTCGCCCAAAGCCTAAGAAGGAAAACGCCCAACGTGATAGGCGTCGTAGTGCCCAACCTCGTGACCCACTACTACGCCGCCGTGCTCGACGGCATAGAGGACTATGCCACGAAAGCCGGATATGCCGTCATTGCGGCCAACAGCCATGAAGACCATCTGCGTGAGGAAAAGGCCATAGACAACTTCGCCGGCATGTACGTAGTGGGCATAATAGCCTGCCTGGCGCAAGACACCATCGACTATTCGCACTTCGTCGAGATAAACAACATGGGCATACCGCTCGTATTCTTCGCGCGTACATGCCTGCCTGACATGTTCTCGTCGGTAACGGCCAACGGCGACGAGGCTGCCAAGGAAGCCACCCTGCACCTCATCGACACCGGCAGCCGGCGCATTGCCTTCATCGGAGGGCCGCAACACTTAGACATGATGAAACGCCGCAAACACGGCTACCTGGAAGCGTTGCGCGAACGTGGCATCGAGATAGACCGCTCCATCATCATCAACGGCAACATCGATTTCAACTACGCACGCGACGTAACCATACAGATGTTGCAGCGCGACGACCGTCCCGACGCCATACTCGCATTCAACGACATAATAACTTATGCCGCCTTCGATGCAATCAAGACCCTCGGCCTCCGCATCCCCGAAGATGTAGCAATAATAGGTTTCACCGAGACCGACACGTCATTCTTCGTCACTCCAAAACTCTCGGCAATAATGGACCAGGCGCATCTCACAGGCGAACGGGCCTGCGAACTGCTGCTGAAAAACATCGCCGGGGATAAGAGAATATACAAGGAAGTGGTGCCGATGATACTGAAAATAAGGGAAAGCTCGGACAAGAGAATTAAAAGTGAAAAGTGAAAAACAAAAAGTGAAAAATCCATTTGCAATAACGATGGATTGTCATGGCAAATGGATTTTTCACTTTTCGTTTTTCACTTTTCACTCAATAAAACTTTATATCGTTAATAACCCTTGCCCCGACCTCCACGTTCAGGTTGTTGACAAGCCGCTCGCGCATCATCGCGAGGTCGGCACGCAGAGCCGGATTAAGGATTTTCACAAATAGAGTCTGGTTGCGGATAAACTTCTCGCCGGTGTATTTCTCGATGGCACGGCCTGCCACCTTGCCCCACGCATCTATTAACCGCCGCTGCATCAGTGGCGTTTCCAGCCCGTCATGCCTAAGGCATTGGGCTATGATGTCGGCCAAAGTCTGCACGTCACGCTTGAACATCGCCGTCCTCCTTACTCCTTATCACGCCGTTTTCAACGTAAAACAGCCTGTAATCCAACGAACTGCCGCAAAGTATGCGGTCAAGATGCTCACGGTTAGTGTCGGTCATGAATATCTGGCCGAAGCCGTCGCCGCCCACTATCCGTACAATCTGCTCCACGCGTCCGGCGTCGAGCTTGTCGAAAATATCGTCCAAAAGCAAGATTGGGCAGACGCCGCCGCGTATGCCGCGAAGGAACTCAAACTGGGCAAGTTTCAACGAGATGACAAACGTCTTGTTCTGTCCCTGGCTGCCCTCGCGTCGAATTGGGAAACCGCCGATGAGCATTTCCAGGTCGTCACGGTGTATTCCGTGCAGCGAATAGCCCACGGCACGGTCCTTGTGGCGGTCACGCCGGATGACGTCGAGCAACGAGCCTCGCTGGCAATGCGACACATAGCCCAGCGATACGCTCTCCTTATCCTGCGAGATGCTGCTGTAATAACGCTGGAACAGCGGCACAAGCTGGCGTATGAAGGCGTTACGCTTGGCGTAAACTATCTCGCCCTCCGCCGCCATCTGCTCCTCCCAAAGCGCGAGCAGGTCGCCGTCAGGCTCGGCCTCGGCTCTCAACATGGCGTTGCGCTGCTGCAAAGCCTTGTTGTAACGTGTCAAAGCTTCTATATAAGTTGGGTCGTATTGAGAAATGACAACGTCCATAAGCCGCCGCCGCTCCTCGCTTCCGCCCTCGATGAGAGCCGTGTCCGACGGCGAAACAAGTATCAAAGGCACAAGCCCGATGTGTGCGGACAGCCTCTTGTACTCCTTCTTATTACGCTTGAAATGCTTTTTCTGGCCGCGCTTCATGCCGCACGACACGCTTTCATCCTCGCCTGCGTCGTTGACATAACGGCCGTCAAGCATCAAGAAGTCCGCCCCGTGGCGCATCGCCTGCGAGTCGGGCACGGAGCACGAACTGCGGCAAAACGACAGGTAATACACAGCGTCGAGCAAGTTTGTCTTGCCCTCGCCGTTGTGTCCTATAAAACAATTCAACTTGGGGGAAAAGGCAAGTTCAGCCTCTTCAATGTTCTTATAATTGATAATTGATAACCTGTTTAGAAACATGAGCTTGCCCTTCAACTTTCATGCAAAGTTACTCCATTTGCCGTTGAAAAGCAAAAAAAGTCAGCGATAAATTTCAATATTCAGGATAAAATCTGTAATTTTGCCACGCTTTATACACAGATAATTAAAAATCATAAACATAAATGGCAAATCTTAAAGAACAGCAGGGCGCGGAGACAAACGCCCTCAGTCAGAAAGAGGCGGTCTTCATGAAGCACAAGAAGGCAATCTCGGCAGCTATCGTTGTAGTCATTCTCATCATCGCCGGCGTGTTAAGCTATGAGACTTACATATCAGGTCCGCGCGAGCAAGAGGCAAGCACAGCCTTGGCAAAAGGCCAGGACTACTTTGCCAACCAGCAGTTCGAGCTGGCGTTGAAGGGCGACAGCACGGGTTACAAGGGCTTCCTCAACATCGCTTCTGATTACAGCAGCACCGACGCAGGCAACCTTGCCAACCTCTACGCCGGACTTTGCTACGCCAATCTTGACAAGTGGAACGATGCCGTGAAGTATCTTGAAAAATATTCAGCAGCCGATGACGAGATGGTTAGCCCCGCCGCAACCGCGGCTCTCGGCAACGCTTACGCCCACGTAAAGCAGCTCGACAAGGCCGTTGAATACCTGAAGAAGGCCGCAAGCATGGCCGACAGCGAAGCAGAAGGCAACGCCAACAACAGCCTCTCGCCCACTTTCCTCATCCAGGCAGGCGAAATACTTGAAAGCCAGAACAAGAAGGACGAGGCCCTGAAAATATATCAGGACGTCAAGAAGAAATATGTCAACTCTCCCGTTTACGGCGAAATTGACAAGTACATCGAACGAGTTTCCGTAAAATAATGGCGACATCACTGCACAACCTGTCTGACTACGACCCCACCAAAGTGCCCGATGCAAGCAACATGTGCTTCGGCATAGTAGTGGCGGAGTGGAATCCTGAAATCACAGGCGCACTGCTCGACGGCGCGGTGAAGACCCTCGAGAAGCACGGTGCACTGCCGGAGAACATCCACGTAAAGACCGTTCCGGGCAGTTTCGAGCTTATTTACGGTGCTCACCAGATGACACTCAACGGCGGATATGACGCAATAATAATTCTCGGTAGCGTCATCCGCGGCGAAACTCCGCACTTCGACTACATTTGCCAAGGCGTGACATACGGCATTGCCAAGCTCAACGCCAAGAGCGAAATACCCGTAATCTACGGTCTGCTCACCACCAACGACCTGCAACAGGCCAAAGACCGTAGCGGCGGACGGCTCGGCAACAAGGGCGACGAATGCGCAATAGACGCCATAAAGATGGCGAAATTCTAACGCTTTCAATTTAAAATTGATAATGGATAATTGAGAATTATGATTACTTTGACAAGCATTTAAGCCACAAGATAACATAATTCTCAATTATCTTTTTTGTATAATAAATAATTGACAAGGGTAATCACAATTCTCAATTACCAATTTTCAATTCTCAATTTGATAGAGCATGAAACTAATATCATGGAACGTCAACGGCCTCCGCGCCTGCGAAGGAAAGGGCTTCAGCGACGCTTTCAAACAACTTGACGCCGACTTTTTCTGCCTTCAGGAAACAAAAATGCAGCAAGGACAGCTCGACTTGGCATTCGACGGCTACAAGTCGTACTGGAACTACGCCGATAAGAAAGGCTATTCGGGTACGGCCATATTCACCAAACATGAGCCTTTGAGCGTCGCCTACGGCATCGGCATAGACGAGCACGACCACGAAGGGCGCGTAATCACCCTCGAAACGCCCGACTTCTACCTTGTCACCGTCTACACGCCAAACTCACAGGACGGCTTACGCCGCCTCGACTATCGCATGAAATGGGAAGACGATTTCCGCGAATATCTGTTGAAACTCGACGCAGTGAAGCCCGTCATCGCCTGCGGCGACATGAACGTGGCGCACAAGGAAATAGACCTTAAGAACCCGAAGACCAACCGCCGCAACGCCGGCTTCACCGACGAGGAGCGCGAGAAATTTACAGACCTGCTCTCCTCCGGCTTCACCGACACCTTCCGTTACTTCCACCCCGACCTCGAAGGCGCATACTCCTGGTGGTCATACCGCTTCCACGCTCGCGAGAAGAACGCCGGCTGGCGCATCGACTACTTCATCGTCTCCAACCGATTGGCAGACAAAATCAAATCAGCCAGCATCCACAACGAAATCTACGGCTCCGACCATTGCCCGGTAGAGCTGGTGCTGTAATATTGTAATATACCCAACCATAAGTATAAATGGCAAAAATTACAGTACAAGACACAGATATAAACATCGTCAAATATAATGACGAGGATTATATCAGCCTTACAGACATGGCGAGAAGCCAACAGCAAGAGCACATCATATTCCGTTGACTTAGCCTCAAAAGCACAATTGAATATCTTAGAGAATGGGAAATATTGTATAACACTGATTTTAATTGTACCGAATTCGGTATAATTAAAAATTCAGCTGGAAGCAACAATTTCGTTCTCTCTGTAAAGACGTGTCATGATTATGCCACCATCAACAAACTAATATGCCTGTCTAACATGGAAAACCTAAACGCCGTATTCATCGAACAAAGCATACCGCAAAGCGAACGTATCGTCAAACTAAATCAAATCGCCATCCATCAAATGAAAATATTGGAAAGCGGCGATAATATCGATAAAAGACTACTTAAATATGACTAATATACAAATAAATGGTGACCGATTAAATCGGCCACCATTTATTTATTCCACATAAACAAAAGTCTATAATACAACTTTATACGCGTTATTCCTTAACTTTATAATGAATATTCCACGCCCGATATTTGGAATATCAACGCAACCGGAAGCACTAATCTTTGTTGAATAAAGAACACGTCCTGCTGTATCGCAAACAGTAACATTAGTACCTATCGCAAGACCGTTCAATAAAATATGCCCGTTTTCAATTTGTATATTCTTCCCCGTTGAAACATCATCTATGCCTGACGCTGGTGCTGCATTTACCACGCACGTTGCCATATACCCGCCATCTACGGTAGTAGCATAAATGACAGCCGTGCCAAATCCAGAACATACTACAAGTCCGTTGCTGACAATCGCAACCGCTTGATCTGAACTCGTCCAGTTTACATCCTTATTTGTCGCGTCTTCTGGCTGGACAATAGCCGTAAGTTGCTCAGACTCACCGATTTGAGAGAACGATATACTTGACTTATCAAGTGTCAAACCAGTCACAGGCTGTATCACTGTCACATAACAACCAGCCTTTACCGTTTTCTCATCTTCGCTTTCTGCATAAATCCAAACCTGCCCAGCTTTTACACCTGTAACTTTGCCATCTTTGTCTACACGTGCGATGTTTTCATTTTCCGAACTCCATATTACATTCTTATTGTCTGCATCAGACGGCAATATGGTAGCTATTAACTGCTGCGTTTCGCCTGTTTTCAACGTTAATGTTTCATTATTCAAGTTCAATGACGTAACAGGCTGATACACCTGTACTTCACATGAAGCCGTATGTCCACCGTCAACTGTAGTAACCATTATTGTCGCCTTTCCTTTCGCCTTGGCCTTGACTACACCTTCCGCATCCACTTCGGCTACATCAGTGTCAGAGCTACGCCATTCCATTTGCCCGTCAGTCTTTCCTTCAGGCAGAATCGTAGCAATCAATGTCTGCTTTTCACCGATTTTCATTCTTAATTCCGACGTACTAAGATTTACACCCGTTGCATGTTCATATACATCAAATTCACAAACATCTGTAAATTCACCGTCTTCACTCGTCGCCATTATCCTTGCCTTGCCGTATGCCTTAGCCGTTACATTACCTTGTTCGTCAACAATTGCAACGTTTTCATCCAAAGACTTCAATGTGAAGTTTTTATTTGTTGCATCCTCTGGAAGTATTGAAACATCTAATTTAACATCATCTCCTGCATAAACATTTTCTCTTGGTTTTGCAATAGAAATACCTGTCACACGTATTTCGTCTTCAATTATTGTTGCTGATTTCCATACATCTGCATTTTTATATGCCTCAACACTACCTGCAGGAACATAAACTGTGCATGATGCAACAGCATCTTCATAACCTGAAAAATGCCTTACATTAGGGGGTATAATACTTTCAACATACATTTCAATCT
>ERZ1664506.26-NODE-26-length-14693-cov-7.597623_pt1 | contig 14693 bp, 10 predicted proteins | sample MGYA00575341_ERZ1664506 | MGnify/ENA primary metagenome ERZ1664506 (study PRJEB40874, sample SAMEA4040754) | Gallus gallus | biome: gut; material: content | place: India | collected 2016-01-01 | study: EMG produced TPA metagenomics assembly of PRJEB14491 data set... | reverse complement strand
GCCTATAATCAGGATGAGCCCAATGAGCCTGATTAGCCTTATGCGCCCCAATAAAGCAATGGTAACTAAGCTCCCTCCCTTCGGGAGGGCTGGGGTAGATGTTAGGTAATTCTAAGTTGGATGTGCCATTGGCGGCCTTTCGCCTTGCAAAAGGCCGCCAATGGCAACGCAAAAGGCCGTGTTTCGCGTCGCAAAACACGGCCTTTTGGGAGCAAATCCGTATCTTGTTGACGTTCAGCCGTTTACCAGCAGTATTTTTACAAAGATGACACACTTTACAAAACAGCACCATTGTAAATGGCATCCACTATCCTTCCTGCCACGGTGTCCCAAGAATATTCATTCACATACCAGTCTCTCTTGGCGCGGACATTCGCCTTTATCGCCTCGTCATGCAGCAGTTTTTCCATCATTAGCGCAAGGCTCTCCGCATCGTCTTCACCCAGCAGTAGTCCGGTTTCGCCGTTCTCGATGAAGTAAGGCATTTCATTCACGTTGCGCCCGATGCACGGCAAGCCATACGTCAGAGCCTCGATGAACACAAGGCCATACGCCTCGAAATAACTTGGCATGACGAAAATGTCGCATTCATTAAACAACCGGGCAAGCTTTTCGTGGCTACAGTCGCCGAAATACCGCACACCTTCCATACCGCTTTCCAGTGGAGAAGTGGAGGGACCGGCGATATACAATTCAACATCCTTGCAACGCTCCCTTAGTATTTGGAATGCCTTTAAGGTTATGCCGCCGCCCTTACGCACAAAGTCGCGCCCTACAAACAGTATCTTGTTGCCGCGTTTGGCCGAATAATCTATCAAAGACTTGTCCAGATTTATGCCTCCGCCGACATGGTGGACTTTTGCCTCCGGCACGCCGAGGCGGCCTACAAGGTCTTCCGCAAACCACCTGCCCATAGTGAATATGCCCGAGCAGCTTTGATAATACTTGTTCTGAAAATCGGCGCGCCGTTGCATCGCATCATTTTCAAGAGACTGAAATCCGCTCACGGAAAACACCTCCGGGGATGTTTCATAAAGATGCCTGACGCTATCGGCGGACATGTCTTGATACACAAAAGTTCTCCTTTTGCCCGTATCAAACAGTATTTCCCCGAACTGGAACACTACGCTTTGGGCGTCGCCTACCATACACCGCGCCTTGCGGCGCTGTCTTTCCATAAGGCGCATGTCGAAGTCGTGTGCCTCAAGCCCCAATCTCCGCAATATCTTGTGAAACAATACGGGCAAGCCGTTGTCACTGATATTGCAGTCGGTCACGGCCAGACGTTTCTGCAATGCACTGAAAAGCCCGAAACATGTGCCTGACCACGTAGACTGCCTGTCCTTATCCCAATTGGCAAGGAAATAGAAATCTCCCATTGAAAAACAAGAAAACCTATTTTGCCTCCCGTTCCCTATAAGGCTGTAAATAAATCATCATCGAAGGAAAGGGCACAAACGAAAAAAGCGTGGGAACTTGCCTGATGCCCGTTCCACCACTCCAAGGCTCTGGCATTGCCCTTTCCGTCAGAACGAGCAACGCCGAAGCCCACGCCGATATGAATACCAGCACGAGGCCGACGGGCACAATAACGCCTCCGGCTCACGTGGCACGAATATACATATCCACAATGGACATCTACCGTTGCCTTGTCTTTGACGGAAAATCGAACTGCCAGATTCGGAATGGTCAAGAACAAAGCGTCATAGTAAACGCCTATCCATAAATGTCCGCCACTCATCCCCTACGCCCCTCCGGGGCTTCGGCACAAGTGACATTGCAAAGGTAAAGAAAGTTAAGACAATATGCAAATATTGCCGTGAAAATGTCATACAAAATGCCATTGGCGGCCTTTCGCCTTGCAAAAGGCCGTCAATGGCAACGCAAAAGGCCGTGTTTTGCAATGCAAAACACGGCCTTTTGCAAGACCAGGCATAACCTGTTGGCTGACAGCCGGTTACGCCCGGGCATAAAAAGACCGTCCGGCAGGAGACTGCCTCCTGCCGGACGGTATGTATGAAGCCATGGGAAAGGCCGTTAGAGCTTCTGCTTCACCTCGATTTCGGTAAACGTCTCGAGGATGTCGCCTACCTGGATGTCGTTGAAGTTGACAAGGCTTATACCGCACTCGAAGTTCACGCCTACTTCCTTCACGTCGTCCTTGAAGCGCTTGAGGGCGTTGATTTCGCCCGTATGCACCACGATGCCGTCGCGCACGACGCGCGCCTTGTCCGAACGGTGCACCTTGCCCTCGGTGACGTAGGCTCCGGCCACGGTGCCCACCTTCGATATGTGGTAGACCTCGCGCACCTCTACCTGGCCGGTGACAACCTCCTTGACCACCTTGTCGAGCATTCCCTCCATGGCCGACTTGACGTCTTCTATGGCGTCGTAGATTACGGAGTAGGTGTTGATTTCGACGCCTTCCTGCTCGGCCAGCTTGCGCGCCGCAGCCGACGGGCGCACCTGGAAGCCTACGATGATGGCGTCTGACGCGTCGGCCAGCGACACGTCGCTCTCCGATATTTGGCCGACGGCCTTGTAGATGACGTCCACCTTGATTTTCTCCGTCGAGAGCTTGATGAACGAGTCGCTCAATGCCTCGATACTTCCGTCGGTGTCGCCCTTCACAAGTATGTTCAGCTCCTTGAACGAGCCGAGGGCTATGCGGTGGCTGATGTCGCTCAGCGTGAGCCGCTTCTGCGTACGCAGACCCTGCTCGCGCTGCAGTTGCAGACGCTTGTTGGTTATTTCGCGTGCCTCCTGCTCGGTCTCGAGTATGTGGAACGAGTCGCCCGCCGTGGGCGCGCCGTTAAGTCCCAGTATGATTGCGGGCTCGGCGGGGCCGGCCTGGTCGATGCGCTGGTTGCGCTCGTTGAACATGGCCTTGATGCGTCCGTAAGTGGTTCCGGCCACAACAATGTCGCCCACGCGCAGCGTTCCGTTGCTTACGAGCACCGTCGATACGTAGCCGCGGCCCTTGTCGAGCGACGACTCTATGATGCTGCCGGTGGCCTTGCGGTTGGGGTTGGCCTTCAAGTCAAGCATCTCCGCTTCGAGTAGCACCTTCTCAAGCAGGTCGTCCACGCCTATGCCTTTCTTCGCGCTGATTTCCTGGCACTGGTACTTGCCGCCCCAGTCTTCCACGAGCAGGTTCATGTTGGCCAGGTCTTCGCGTATCTTGTCGGGGTTGGCGCCCGGCTTGTCTATTTTGTTTATGGCGAACACCATGGGCACGTTGGCCGCCTGCGCGTGGGCTATGGCCTCGCGCGTGGTCGGCATCACGCTGTCGTCGGCGGCTATTATGATGATGGCGATGTCGGTAACCTGCGCTCCGCGGGCACGCATGGCGGTAAACGCCTCGTGGCCCGGCGTGTCGAGGAAGGTGATGCGGCGGCCGTCGCCCAGCGTCACGTTGTACGCCCCTATGTGCTGGGTTATGCCTCCGGCCTCGCCTGCTATGACGTTAGACTTGCGGATATAGTCGAGCAGCGACGTCTTTCCGTGGTCTACGTGGCCCATCACGGTGACGATGGGGGCGCGCGGCACGAGGTCGTTCTCGTCGTCGGGCTCTTCCGTTATGGCCTCAGACACCTCCGCGCTGACGTACTCCGTCTTGAAGCCAAACTCCTCGGCAACGAGGTTTATGGTCTCCGCGTCAAGACGCTGGTTGATTGACACCATGATGCCTACGCTCATGCAAGTGCCTATTACCTGGTTGACCGACACGTTCATCATGCTCGCCAGCTCGCTGACGGTTACAAACTCGGTCAGCTTCAGTATTTTGCTCTCTGCCTTGGCCTCGGCGCGCTGCTCCTTCAGATGCTCCTGGGCGGCCTCGCGCTTCTCCTTGCGGTACTTGGCACCCTTCTTGTTCTGCCCCTTGCTTGTAAGGCGTGCGAGCGTCTCCTTTACCTGGCGTGCAACGTCTTCCTCGTTCACTTCGAGCGGCTTGTGCCCGCGCTTGCGGTTCTTTTTCTTGCTTCCGGCCTTGTCGGCGGCGGCGTTTCCTGCCCCGGCAGTCTTCGCGGCCTGGTCTATGTTGACGCGTTCCTTGGTTATGCGCGAACGCTTTTTCTTGCCGTCGGCGCGTGTCTGGCCCGCCTTCTCCTCGCGTTCCTTGCGGCGTTCTTCCTTCGACTTCTTCTTGGGACGCGTGCTTTGGTTGAGTGCGTCAAGGTCAATCTTGCCGAGCACGTTCACCTTCGGGGCGAGCTTTTTCTCGCTTTTCAGAGTGAATATCTTGCTTTCCTCGTCCGTTGTAGCTGCCGTTCCGGCCTGCTCCTGCTGCCCTTCAACTGGCTTCCCGGCCGTCGGATTGGCCTCTACCGGCTGTGTGCTGGCGGCTGGCTTCTCCACAGGCGCGGCGGCTTCAGCCTGTTCAGGGCGTGCAACCGGCGCGCTCACGGCCTTTGCCTGATGCTCCTCCACGGGCTGTGCGTCATGCTTAGACGCGCCGGCAACGGCTGTTTCCGTTTCGACCGGCTTCGCCTCGTCCGAAGGCTTACCGCCTTGTTGCGGCTGCGCGGCGGCCTGCGACGGCTTCTTGCCTATGTTGTCAAGGTCAATCTTGCCGAGTACGGTGTACTTCTGCGTAGCCGCAGGCTTGGCCGGAGCCGACGGTTTGGCTCCGCCTTCGGGGCGTTTCTTCTCCTTGGGGTGCTTCGGAAAGAGCTTTTCGGCCTGGTTCCTGGCCTCCTTGTCGGTCTTAAACTCTTCCACCAAGGCGTTGTACTGGGCGTCGTTCAGCTTGAAGCTGAGGTCGTCCCTTACCTCGCCGAGGTCACTTTTCTTTTTCAGGAATTCAACTGCAGTTTGAAGTCCTATATTCAATTCACGGATTGCTTTATTTAATCTGATGCTCATACTCTTTTTAATTCATAATTCATAATCCATAATTCATAATTCCCAACCGGCCTGTCCGAGCTTTGTTTCATAATCCATAATTGGCTTTTGCCTTTGTATATGCGCAGCCAATTATGAATTACGAATTATGAATTATGAATTACTCAAACTCGGCCCTAAGCACTTTCAGCACGTTGTCAACGGTCTCCTCCTCGAGGTCGGCCTTCTCTACGAGCATTTCGCGCGGCGCGTTGAGCACAGCCTTGGCGGTGTCGAGACCGATGGCCTTGATGGCGTCGATAATCCACTGGTCGATTTCGTCGGAGAATTCGTCGAGGTAGATGTCCTCGTCAACCTCGCTTTCGTCAAGCTCGCGGAACACGTCGATGGTGTATTCTGTCAACATGCTGGCCAGCTTGATGTTCATGCCTCCGCGTCCGATGGCGAGCGACACTTCCTCCGGGCGGAGGTAAACCTCGGCCTTGCGGTTCTCCTCGTCAACGTTGATGCTGGATATTTTGGCCGGACTGAGGGCGCGCTGTATGAAGAGCTTGATGTTCGAGGTGTAGTTCACCACGTCGATGTTCTCGTTGTTGAGCTCGCGCACTATGCCGTGCACGCGGCTTCCCTTCACGCCGACGCAGGCTCCTACGGGGTCTATGCGGTCATCGTAGCTCTCGACGGCTATCTTGGCGCGCTCGCCGGGCATACGGGCTATGCGGCGTATGGTGATGAGACCGTCGGCTATTTCGGGCACTTCGGCCTCGAGCAGACGCTCAAGGAACATGTTGCTCGTGCGCGAAAGTATGATTTTGGGGTTGTTGTTGTCGTTGTTCACCTCCTTGATGACGGCGCGCACGGTCTCGCCCTTGCGGTAGACGTCGTGGGGTATTTGCTCCGACTTGGGCAGGATTAGCTCGTTGTTCTCGTCGTCTACGAGCAGCACCTCGCGCTTCCACACCTGATATACCTCGGCGCTGATTACCTGGCCCACGCGGTCCTTGTACTTGTTGTACAGGCTGTCGTGCTCAAGCTCGAGTATTTTCGAGGCGAGCGTCTGGCGAAGGTTGAGTATGGCGCGGCGGCCGAACTTGCTGAAATCGACCTTCTCGCTGACTTCCTCGCCCACCTCATAGTCGGGTTCTATCTTCAGCGCGTCGGCCAGAGCTATTTCCTTGTTCTCGTCTTTCACCTCGCCGTCGGCCACGACGGTGCGGTTGCGGTATATTTCAAAGTCGCCCTTGTCGGGGTTCACGATGACGTCGAAGTTCTCGTCGCTGCCGAAGATTTTGGCTATGACGTTGCGGAAACTCTCCTCGAGCACGCTCATGAGCGTGGTGCGGTCGATGTTCTTCGTGTCTTTGAACTCCTTGAAGGTGTCAATCATGCTTACGGTTTCTTCACCGTTCTTTCTTGTTGCCATATCTGTTTATTGTTGTTTTCTGTGGGTGTACCGGGAGAGCCGGGAGAACTGGGAGGGCTGGGAGTAGTCCTGACGCCTCGCCTTCCCTCCGTCCCGCTTTTTATTTAAAGCTTATAAGATACTTGGTGTACTTCACTTCGTCCATCGAGAAGGTCTTTTCCACGTCCTCTACAACCGGGCGCTTGGCGCCTTCCTTCTTCACTTTCTCCTTCACGGTGACGGTGAACTGCCGGCCGTCAACGGCCGTGAGCGTGCCGCGGTGCTTCTTGCCTGCGGCGTCAAGCACCTCTACTTCCTTGCCTATATAGTTCTCGTACTGCTGCGGCACCTTGAAGGGCTGACCCAGGCCGGCGCTCCCAACCTCGAGCTCATAGTCTTCCTCGTCACGGCTGAGATGGTCCTCGATGTAGCGGCTCAGCTGCACGCAGTCCTCAATCCACACTCCGTCGGCATGGTCTATTTCAACAACAATCTTGTCGTCGGCGCTGATTTCCACGTCTACAAGAAAATACTCCTTGTCCTTCAGCCACTCTTCCACCAAACTTCTAACTACGTTCTTGTCTATCATAAAAGGGTAATTAAAATAAAATGAGGAGCTTCGCAAAGCCCCTCATTCCTCTGAACGGTGCATAGGTATGAATAAAATCGCATACATGCAAATATTTTCCGGTTTTTTATTAAAAATGTAACGCCGGGGCGCAATTTTCCGACGGCAATGCGAAAGGCGGCCTTCCGCATCGTCAAAGACGGCCTTTCGGCATGCCAAAGACGGTCTTTCGCACTGTAAAAGGCCACCTTTTACAAACCTCAACGTAACATGTTGCCTGTCAGGCAGTTGCCTTTACAACAAAGAAAAGCCCCCTTGCGGCGCGCGGTGCGCCGCAAGGGGGCTGGCTGTTGTCACACTTTCAGTGTATGTTATTTCTTCTCCGCCTCGGGCAGCATCACCACTTTGACGCTGTTGCCGCCTGCGAAAATCACGTCTTTCACGAACTTGGCGACCTTCTCGGGTGTCAGCGCGCTGACGATGTCCTTGTACTTCGTCACGGTGTCAACGCCGTACTCGTCCAAATCGTTGATAGCGCCGACCCAGTAGCGGTTGGTCTTTGCGTCCTCGTCGGCACGCTTCAGCATCAGCTCCTTCACCTTGTTGAGCATGTCGGCGTCAACGGTCGTAGCCATCTTGGCGGCCTCCTCGTTCATGATTTTCAGCGCGAGGTCGGCCTTGTCGGGGTTCATCGGGCATACGCCTACGAGCAAGTTGAACGGCGTATCGCCTCCGAGGCTGACCATGCCCTGTGCTCCGGTAGAGTAAGCGGCGCCGTTGTCCTCACGTATCTTCTTCAGGTAAATCATCGAGAGCACCTGTCCTGCCGCGTCGGCGGCCACTGCGTTTTCAAGAGAATACGGTGTGTTGAGGTTGTACCAGTAGATGTATGCGTTGGCCTTCGGCGTCTCCATCTTGCGCTTGAACACGTTTTCAACCTTGCCCTGGGCGTAGGTTGACACCTTCTTCCACTCTTCCTTCACGCCGTTTGCAGGCAGAGAGGCTATGTACTGCTCGATGAGCGGACGGATGGCAGCCTCGTCGAAGTTGCCCACGAAGGTGAATGTGTAGTCGCCGGCGTTGGCCGTGCGCTCCTTGGCAATCTGCAGAATGCGGTCGTAGTTCACCTTCTTCAGGTCTTCAACCTTCAACGGCCTGTAGCGCAGGTTGTGGCAGTAAAGCGTTGACATGAGCGAGTCTGCGAAGGCCGCATCGGGCGATATGGCCTGGTTCTTGAGCGCGTTCTCAAGCATGGACATAAGCGCGTTGTAGCTCTTCTCGTCCTTCCTCACGTCAGTGAAGTAAAGGTATGTCAGCTGGAACAGCGTCTCAAGGTCTTTCGGAGTAGACTTTCCGCTTGCGCCTTCATGCAGGTTGGCGAGCGAAAGGTTGACGTTGGCCTGCTTTCCGGCGAGCGCTTTCTCAAGCTCGGTGTTGCTGAAGTTGCCCAGTCCGCTGGCGCTTATCGCCATGTCGTACAGCTTCGCGTTCACAAGGTCGCTCTCGGGCAGCAGTGAAGAGCCGCCCTTCGACGTTGCACTCATAACAACCTCGTCGTCCTTGAAGTCGGTCTTCTTCAGCAATACGCGTGCTCCGTTGGAGAGTGTAAGCTCCTTGTAGCCAAGAGTTGCGTTCTCCTTCTCGCCCACGATGCTGCCTTTCTTTGGCATCTCCTTGATGAGCGGCTCGTTCTTCACGTTGTCAACCCATGCCGTAAGCTGCTCTCCGTGAACGCTGTCGATGGCTTTCTTTATTGCTTCAGGCGTAGGATATACCGCTCCGTCCTTCTCGGTGTATGTGGCATATACCACGAGGTTGGTGTCGGTTACGCTCACAAGCTGCTTTATCATCTCGTTGGCCAGGTCTACGGGGAGCATCGGCGTGAGCTGCTGCATCGTCATGTACTGGTCTGCGATGGAAGGAATAGGCTCGTTGCCGAGGAAGTGGTCGCGGTACTGGTCGCCCCAGAAGCTGTTTTCCTGCTTGTCGCGGTTGGTGTAAATCTTCTCCAGCCAGCTCATGTATTCGTCCTTTGCGCGGACATACTCGGTAGCGGTGTAGCCGAACTTGGCTGCGCGCATCACCTCGCGCATGGCCGCCTTGATGGCTTCTTCGGTCTTGCCGGGCTTCGGCATCACGTCGAGCGAGAAGGCATCCTTTGTCTTGGAGTAGATGTACTCGCCGTCATATACGTATGCTGAAACGAAGGGGCAATCGGGATTCTGCTGCACTTCGGAGAGGCGCGAGTTGAGCATCTGCGTGCAGAGGCTCACGGCGTACTGCTGCAAGAGGTAGAACATGTTGCTCTTAAGGCTGTCGGGTATGGCGTCGTGCTTGAACATTATTGATACGCCGTCAGTCCTTTGCTCCTTGTCCTTGTCAACGATGATGATTGCCTCGTTGTTGTCGGGCACGGGCTCGTCAACCACCGGTGCTGCGTTTGCAGGCATCTTGATTGAGCTGAACATCTCTTTTATCTTCTGTTCGGTGCGGTTCACATCGACGTCGCCCACCACGATGATGGCCTGGTTGTCGGGTCTGTACCACTTGTGGTAGTACGCACGCAGGGCTTCGGGCTTGAAGTTGTCAACCACAGACATAAGTCCGATGGGCATACGCTTGCCGTACTTGCTGCCGGGGTACAGCTTCTCGAGGTTGCGGTCGAGCATTCTCATGCTGGCAGACGAACGCTGGCGCCACTCGTCGTGGATTACTCCGCGCTCCTTGTCTATTTCCTCTGCGTCGAGGGTGAGGCCGTTAGACCAGTCTTTGAGTATGAGCAGGCACGAGTCGAGCGAAGCTACGTTGGCCGAAGGCACGTTGCACACGCGGTAGACTGTCTGGTCTACAGCGGTGTAAGCGTTGAGGTCGGTACCGAACTCCACGCCGATGGAGCGCAGGTATTCGATGAGGCGGTCGCCCGGATAGTTGTCAGAGCCGTTGAAGGCCATGTGCTCCAGGAAGTGAGCCAGTCCGCGCTGGTCTTCCTCCTCCTGTATGGAGCCTACGCGCTGGGCGATGTAGAAGTTGACACGATGTTCCGGATAACCGTTATGGCGGATGTAATATGTAAGGCCGTTAGGCAGCTTGCCTATCCTTACCGCGCTGTCCACGGGGATTGGGGGCAGCTGCATTCCTTGCGCCATAACAGCCGCTGCGCTTGTAACGAATAGCACTGCGGCGACGAAAAGATGTTTTAATTTCATAAAAGTTTGGTTTAAAAAGGTGTACAAATATAGTTTTTTCCATGATTAACGGTGCTTACCGTATTCCAAATTTAATTATTTTTATATCTTGTGTAGGCAAAAACGCTGGTTTTGCCTGCAATCTGTCACACGTCGGCTTACGTTTCGCCGCTGTATTCGAGTATGTCGCCGGGCTGGCATTCCAGCTCGCGGCATATTGCCTCGAGCGTGGAGAAGCGCACGGCCTTGGCCTTGCCCGTCTTCAGGATTGACAGGTTCGCCTGTGTAAGGCCCACGCGCTCGGCCAGCTCGGAGAGCGATATTTTGCGGCGTGCCATGACCACGTCGAGGTTGACTATTATTTTTCCCATATTATAAAAGGTAAAAAAGTAAGCCGGGGTGGGGCTTATATCGTCAGTTCCTGTTCTTCTTTCATCCTTAGCCCTATGGCGAACGCCTCGGCCACAACCACGGCGAAGAGGCCGAAGATGACGCTTGTAATGTAGGCGGCCGAGCCGTAATCGACCACGTAGCCCGTCAGGCTGAACGACCGCTGGGCCAGATACGTGTCATAGCAGCCGTCGGCCGTGGCTATGGCTCCCGTCGCCACGAGGCACCAGCCCACGACGCGCAGCAACGTGATGTTGCGCCGCGTGAAGATGGCGTTCCTGTTTACGTTGCGCACGAAGAGGATGAAGGCCACGAGGGCGGCCACGGCCGTCGCGCCGTAGAGCAGCGTGTAGAGCAGGCGGAACACGGCCGCGCCCGGCCCGAGGCTATCGTTCAGGGGAACAATCAGCTGCGTGGGCCAGGCCGTCAGTTGCCTTGATGCGGCCTTGTCGGTTACCGTCACGGCGGTGGTTTCGTCCATCACGGCAGGCAGCAGCGTGATGTGGCTGAAGTTGCTTGGCGTCGTCTCCGTTACCGAACGCTCCTCCATGCCGTGCTTCATGCCGGCCGAAAAACCCGTGAAAAACGTGTTCGACATGGACAGCAGATGGCAGGCTATCACCACGAAGATGAGCGTGCAGAAGAGGTTGAGTTTCTTTTTCATCGAGGTTCCGGTTTTGTCCCGCCTTCGGTTCGCCGCCGTACGGTGACGGGCGGCTGGCCTCCGGCGCATTGTTTAATCAGAAAGAGTATTATCGTTATTTGATTATTATTTATCGTTTTTCGATATGCAAAGATATGGACAATAGTTGAATGCTCCAAACTTTTTCAATAAATATTTATCGAAAAACGATAATTTAACTTCCGTTTGCATACCGGCGGCGTTGCGAAAGGCGGCAAACCGCATTGCAAAAGGCCGTCAATTGCACGCTAAAAGGCCGTCTTTTGGCCTCTAAAAGACGGCCTTTTGCAACGCGTTGAGCATCAGCCCATTAGGCTCATTGGGCTTAATAAGTTCAATAGGCCAATGAGCCGAATGTGCCTAATAAGCCCGATGATGCCGGGTAACGGGCGGCGCGGAAGGCAGCGGCGACAGGTAAAAAAATGCTAATATGGAGCTTGAGTGGTTTTACTTTTGGCCGTCCCGGAGGTCTATATAATAAAGCGGTGGCCGACAGGCCGGGCGTTTTTATAGACGTAACACCTAAAAACAGATACGATTATGAAGTCACTAACGATGATGAAGACAGCAGTGGCGGCCGTGTGCATGTCGCTGATTTTCGGCTCGTGCGTAATACACAGGCATTACGACGGGCCGCCGCCTCCGAAGAAACACAAGAAGCACAAGAAGCCGAAGCCGCCACGCCACCACAGGCACCATGCCTCAACTGACGGCAACCCGGCAGGCGGAACGTATTACGCGGACGCGTGGTATTCGGCTTGAACCGATTGGTAACAAAGCAGAATACAAGCAGACGAGCAGACAAGGGACAAGTCTTAAGCAGACAAGAGACAAGCAGACGAGCAGACAAGCGGATATGTTTTGTTACATGCAAGCAAGTTAAATTGCTCATCGTAACCAACAAGGCATATCCGCTTGTCTGCTCGTCTGCTTGTCTCTTGTCTGCTTAAGACTTGTCCCTTGTCTGCTAAAGGCTTGTTACTTAACAGCGGCGAACGCCCGTTTGAGCCGCAGGATGAAGTCGTCGGCCATGGCCTTGGTGAACGTCAGCGGCGGCAGCAGGCGCAGTATGTTAGTGGATGCGCAGCCCGTGAAGCAGTGCTCGCTGTAGACGAGGTGGCGGCGCAGCTCCTTGTGCGGCATGTCGAGGTCGATGCCAATCATGAGTCCGCGGCCACGCACGTCGGTGATGCGCTTCTCCTCGGCCATCAGCCCGCGCAACTGCGCCATGAGGTAGCCGCCCGTCTCGCGCGCGTTGTCAACCAAACGGTTGCTCTCCATCACGTCGAGCACGGCCAGCGCGGCGGCGCAGGCCATGTGGTTGCCGCCGAACGTGGTGCCCAGCTGGCCGTATTCGGGCTTGAAGTCGGGCGAGATGAGCACCGCACCCATGGGGAAGCCATTGGCAATTCCCTTCGCAACGGTAATCAGGTCGGGCCTGATGCCGAGCCACTGGTGGGCGAAGAAGCGGCCCGAACGGCCATAGCCGCACTGTATCTCGTCGCATACAAGCACCGCGCCGTGCCGCTTGCAGGCGGCCTGCAAGCCCTGCGCAAACTCCTCGGAGGCCAGCCGTATACCGCCCACTCCCTGTATGCACTCTATGATGCAGGCGCAAACGTCGCCCTTGGCAAGCTCCACCTCCCACGCCGCAAGGTCGTTCAGCGGCAGGTAGGTGACGTGTCCGTTGGCGTTGACGGGCGCTATTATCTTCGCGTTGTCGGTAGCTTCGACGGCCAGCGACGTGCGTCCGTGGAAGGCCTTGGCGGCAGAGAGGATGCGCGTGCGCCCCGTCTTGAACGATGCCAGCTTCAAAGCGTTCTCGTTGGCTTCGGCTCCGCTGTTGACGAGAAACAGCTGGTAGTCGTCATATCCGCACGCCTTGCCCAGCCGTTCGGCCAGCCGCCGTTGCAGCATATTCACCACTGAGTTGCTGTAAAAACCGAGTTCGGCGGCCTGACGGGCCAACGCCTCGACGTAATGAGGATGGCAATGGCCTATGCTTATGACGGCGTGGCCGCCGTAAAGGTCCAGATATTCCTGCCCCTTGTCGTCCCATACGGAGCAGTCTTTGCCCTTGACGATGTTGATGTCGAATAAGGGATAAACGTCAAATAAGTTCATATTTTTGAGTTAAGAGTGAAGAACGAAGAGTTAAGAATTCATTTGCTTCAACATATTCTAACTGTTCATTTTTCACTGTTGGTTGTTTTATTATTCCTTTCCTTTACCGTTTTGACTGAAGATATAAGTATTGCAAGCAGTTCATCGCAGTCTTGCAATATGCTTTCGGCTTCCTTGTCAGTTATATATCCAGTATCTCTTAAGAGGTTGAGCCAATAAAATGTCTCGTTACATTCTTTCAGTGCGATAGACAATTTATTGATGAAGTCAGAAGGACTTTGGGCAAACTCGGCTTCACGTACAAGCGCGCCGACTGCCGTCCCAGAGCGCAACGCTTGGTTGGTTAGCGCATATTCCTTCGCCGAACATTTTATATACTTCACCATGTTGATTATTCTTACCGAGAACTCATAACTTTTACGGTGAAGCGGCGAGCAACTTCTGTTGTATTCGTTTATATTTCTCGCTCCCATACAAATGAATTCTTCACTCTTCGTTCTTCACTCTTCACTTAGAACGCCGACGGCTTAAGCCTTAGTCCCATGTCCTCCTTCACTCCGAACATTATGTTCATGTTCTCGACGGCCTGCCCTACGGCGCCCTTCAAGAGGTTGTCGATGCAGGACGTTATGAGCAGCTTGTCGCCGTACTTCTCGCAATGAACGAGGCACTTGTTGGTGTTCACCGCCTGCTTCATGTCTATTGGTTTGTCCGTGTAGTGGGTAAAAGGCTCGTCCTTGTAGAAGGCCTTGTAGCCATCGACTATCTGCTCTATTGGCGCAGAAGTGCGCACTACGGCGGTGGCGAAGATGCCGCGCGCGAACGGGCCCCGGTACGGAATGAAGTCTACCGGGCCTACGGGCGCGCCCTGGGTCTGCTCCAGGCTCTGCCTGATTTCGGGCACATGCTGGTGCGTGAAGGGCTTGTATATGCTCATGTTGTCAGTGCGCCACGAGAAGTGCGTCGTCGCCCCGGGTTTCTGTCCCGCCCCGGTGCTGCCCGTTATGGCGTTGACCGATATGTCTCCGGCGAGCAGTCCCATCTTCGCCGCGGGCAAAAGGCCGAGCTGTATGCACGTGGCGAAGCAGCCGGGGTTGGCTACATGGCGCGCCGATGATATTAGTCCGCGATTGATTTCGGGCAGACCGTACACGAAGTCGTTGCCCTCGGCGCGGAGGCGGAAGTCCTGCGCCAGGTCGATAATGCGCACCGTGTCGGGCACATGGTGCTCTGCCAAGAACTGCCGGCTCTTTCCATGGCCGAAGCAGAAGAAGAGAACGTCCACCTCGCCCAGCGGCATTGCGTCTGTGAAGCACAGCTCCGTGTCGCCGTAAAGCCCCTCGTGAACGTCGGCCACGGGGTTGCCTGCGTTGCTCTCGCTGTTCGCAAATACTATTTCCGCCTGCGGATGGTTGAGCAGAAGGCGGATAAGCTCGCCGCCGGTGTAGCCTGCGGCGCCTAAGATACCTATTTTCATAAACACCTGACACCCACCCC
>ERZ1664506.23-NODE-23-length-14903-cov-6.118737_pt1 | contig 14903 bp, 8 predicted proteins | sample MGYA00575341_ERZ1664506 | MGnify/ENA primary metagenome ERZ1664506 (study PRJEB40874, sample SAMEA4040754) | Gallus gallus | biome: gut; material: content | place: India | collected 2016-01-01 | study: EMG produced TPA metagenomics assembly of PRJEB14491 data set... | reverse complement strand
ATGGTCGCCGTCGAGCATACGCGCCCAGAAGTTCACCTTCCAGCCTATGCTCCAGCCCGTAGCCTCGTCTCCGCGTTGAAGGAGCGTGTTCCTTGCGGCCTGGAATAGCGCGGGGTTAAGGTACGGCGACACCTGGTTGGAGGGGTAAAGGCCGTACAGGTGGGATATGTGCCGGTGCTGGTTATGCGGGTCGTCAGCGTCCTGAAGCCACTCCTGCAACTGGTTGTAGCGGCCGATTTGCATGGGCGGCAGGCGGTCGAGCATGGCCTTGAGGCGGCCTTGGTACGCCTCGTCTATGCCCAGCGTCTGCGCGGCCAGCAGCGTGCTGTTGAGCGCGTCGAAGGCTATCTGGTTGTCCATGGTGCAGCCTGCGGTGACCATCGTGCCCGTTCCCTTGGCCCCTTGTTCGGGCGACATTGACGGACAGCTTACCATCCATCCGTACTTGGGGTGCTCGGTGAGGAACGACAGGAAGAAGTCGGCCGTGCCTTTGAGCACCGGATAGTAGCGGCGGAGGAAGTCTTGGTCGCCGGTAAACAAGTAGTGCTGCCACAAGTGCTGTGCAAGCCACGCCCCGCCGTTGGGCCATACGTAGCTTGCGCCGTCCACCGGACCTGCAATCCGCCACAAGTCGGTGTTGTGGTGGGCTGTCCAGCCGTCCGCGCCGTAGTAAGTCTTGGCCGTCTTCGCGCCCGTCACGGCCAGGTCTTCAAGCATATGGAAGAGCGGCTGGTGCGTCTCCGCGAGGTTGGTTACCTCCGCCGGCCAGTAGTTCATCTCAGTGTTGATGTTTATTGTGTACTTGCTGTCCCAGGGAGCGTCGCGCTTGTCGTTCCATTTTCCCTGCAATGTGGTGGGCTGTCCGCCGGGTTGCGAGCCGCAGATGAGCAGGTAACGGCCATACTGGAACATGAGCGCGGCCAGCGACGGGTCGCCGCCCTGGTTGAAGTCGCGCACGCGCTGCCACGTCTCTTCCTCCGACTTGGCGGTCTGCGGCAGGTTGAGGCTCACGCGGCCAAACTGCTCCTGGTACTTGGCCGTGTGCCGCGCGAGGGCTTCCTCGTAGTCGTGCCGCATGGCGTCGGCGAGCAGGCGGCGCGCCTTTTTCAGCGAGTTGCACGATGTGTCGCGGTAGTTTACGTAGTTGGTGGCCGCCGCGAGGTATATGGTAGCCTCCGTTGCGCCGGTTACGGAGAGCCATGTGCCGTCGCCCGTCGTCGTTCCGTCGGTCACAACCCGTGCCAAGCAGTCGGCGTGGATGGCGGCGGGTACGCCCTCGTGCGCCGTTCCTTCGGCGCGCATCGACAGCTCCTTGCCCTTGGCTTTGGCCTTATGCTCGAGCGGACTGTCCATCGTAGCCTTGAAGGCCAGTGCCCCGGGCTTCGATGCTTTGATGTGTACTATGATTACGTTGTCGGCCAATGATGCCAGCACGGTGCGCTCGTAGCGTGTGCCGCCGACGGTATACGATGTCGTAGCAGTGGCCGTCTTGAGGTCGAGTTCGCGGCGGTATTCGGCGGCGTCGGCGTGCCCGGGGAAGTCAAGTCGCAGGTTTCCGGCAGGGAGGAACACCATGCCGTGCTTTCCTGTCATGAATGTTTTTGACATCAGCTGCTCGGCCTCCTTCTCGCGCCCGGCGAAAATCAGGCGGCGCACTTCGGGCAGCGAGGCCAGTGCTTCGGGGTTGTCGTTGTCGTAAGGCGAGCCGCTCCACAGTGTCTCCTCGTTGAACTGAATGGTCTCCCGTTCAGTTCCGCCGTACACCATGGCCCCCATGCGCGAGTTGCCTACGGGCAGGGCCTCGGTCCATTCGGCAGCCGGGCTGGCGTACCACAGCTTCAGGTCGTCGGCCATGCAGCACAATGCGGCCATGCAGGCGGCGAGCGATAATAGCAGTTTTTTCATCTTTGGGTAAGTGTTTTTTAGGTTATAGTGTTTCGGTAAACAGCGTTTTCATGCGCATGTTGCGGGCGGAGAGCCGTAAAATGCAGTGCAAAATTAACACAAAATGCTGAAAAACGGCGATAGTTTACGCTTAATTTCCTGTTAAAATCACGATGTGTCACATTTTAAGCGCATTTTGTTACGGTTCTAAAAGGCCGTCTTTCGGCTTGTAAAAGGCGGCCTTTTAGCGTGCAATCGACGGCCTTTCGCAACGCCGTTTGCCGTCTTTTGCGTTTAATGTTTTCAACATTTTCATGCCGTTTGCTTAAAAATTAGTATTTTTACGCTACCTTTGTGCCTATAATTTAACCAAAAGCATCATCACATGAACCATACCGATGGTCGAAGAAACATAACCGACGCGCTGGCCGAAGGCCGCATACTCGTGCTCGACGGGGCCATGGGCACCATGCTGCAACGCCTCGGCCTGGGCGAGGACGACTTCCGCCGAGGCGCATTCTCGGGGCACGGGCGCGAGCTGAAGGGCGACAACGAGTGCCTTAACCTTACCCGGCCTGACGCCGTAAGGCAGATACACGAGCAGTACATAGCCGCCGGGGCGGACATAATAGAGACCAACACGTTCGGCGCAAACAGCGTGGCGCAGGCCGAATACGGCCTTGGCGGCATGGCCGCCGACATGGCCCGTGAGGGCGCGCGGATAGCCCACGAGGCGGCAGACGAGGCCTTTCGCCGCACGGGGCGGCAGGTGTATGTGGCCGGAAGCATAGGGCCTACGTCGAAGTCGCTCTCGCTTTCGCCCGTCATTGACGACCCTGCGGCGCGCGCCGTGTCGTTCGACGAGATGGCCGAGGCCTACTCCGAACAAATCAAGGGCCTCATCGAGGGCGGCGCAGACGTGCTCCTCTTGGAGACATGCTTCGACGCGCTCAACGCCAAAGCCGCCATTTACGCCCTCGAACGCCTGCTTGACGACAAGGATTTCATGTCGAATAAAAGCGTCGCCGCCAGGCTTGCGTCTGACGGAAGCTTCCCCCTCATCATATCGGCTACGGTGAGCGACCGCAGCGGACGCACCCTTACGGGGCAGACCTTGGAGGCTTTTTACACGTCGGTAAGCCACTATCCGCTCGCCGCCTTCGGCCTTAACTGCTCGTTGGGAGCCGACGAGATGCGTCCGCTTGTCAAGGAGGTGGCGGCCTTCGCGCGCTGTCCCGTCAGCTGCCATCCCAACGCCGGACTGCCCGACGGCCTCGGAGGTTACGCCGAAACGCCGGAGGAAATGGCGCAGGCCATGGCACGCATGGCCGCCGACGGCCTGCTCAACATAGCCGGGGGATGCTGCGGCACCACGCCGGAGCACATCCGCGCCATGGCCAGTGCGGTACGTCCGTTCGCCGCAAGGCCGCTGCCCACGGCGCAGGCGGAGAGCTACGGGCTGGCTCCGCTGGCCGTAAGCGGACTTGAGACGGCGCACATCGACCTTAAGACGCGCAACTTCACCAACGTGGGCGAGCGCACCAACGTGGCCGGTTCGCGCAAGTTCGCCCGGCTCATAGCCGCCGGCGACTACGCCGAAGGCCTGCGCATAGCCGCCGGACAAATCGAGGGCGGCGCCGACATCATCGACATCAACATGGACGATGCCATGCTCGACAGCGCCAAGGAGATGCAGACCTTCGTCCGACACATATCCAACGACCCCGCCGTGGCGCGTGCCGCGCTGATGATTGACTCGTCCCACTGGGACACAATCCTGGCCGGACTGAAGAACGCACAGGGCAAGTCAATAGTCAACTCAATAAGTCTGAAGGAGGGCGAGGCCGCCTTCCTGGCCAAGGCCAAGGAGATACGCCGCCTCGGCGCGGCAATGGTGGTAATGGCGTTCGACGAGAAGGGGCAGGCCACAACATACGAAAGGAAGATAGAAATATGTTCGCGCGCGTACCATTTACTTACCAAGCAGGCCGGCATACAGCCGCACGACATCATCTTCGACGTCAACGTGCTGGCCGTAGGTACGGGCATCCGCGAGCACGCCCGGTACGCCGTAGACTTCATAAAGGCCGTCAGCTGGATTAAGGACAACCTGCCCGGCGCGCTCACTTCGGGCGGAGTCTCCAACCTGTCGTTCGCCTTCCGCGGCAACAACGCCGTGCGCGAGGCCATGCACTCAGCCTTTCTCTACCACGCAATAAGGGCCGGACTCGACATGGCAATAGTCAATCCGGCAATGCTTCAGATATATGACGGCATTGAACCAGCCCTGCTTCGCTGCGTCGAGGACGTGATTTTCGACGCCGACGAGGGCGCAACCGAGCGGCTCATAGCCAAAGCCGCCGAAATAGCCGAGGCCAAGGCGCAGGCGGCTGACGCCCAAACGGACGGCGTAAAGCCTGCACCCGACACCCCGGCAACGCCCGAAGAGCGGCTGGCCGAGGCCCTTGTACGGGGCAAGACGGACACTCTGGCTGAAGACCTGACGGCCTGCATGGCCGCGTATGGCCGCGCCGTAAGCATAATAGAAGGGCCGCTGATGGACGGAATGAAGCGCGTAGGCCGCCTCTTCGGCGACGGAAAGATGTTCCTGCCGCAGGTGGTTAAGTCGGCAAAGGTGATGAAGCAGGCCGTAGACATACTCCAACCGTACATGGAGAGTGCGCCCGGCGGAGACGGAACCGCCGCCAAACCACGGGTGGTAATAGCCACGGTGAAGGGCGACGTGCACGACATCGGCAAGAACATCACGGCCATCGTCTTGGGCTGCAACGGCTTCGCGGTGACCGACCTCGGCGTGATGGTGGGCAAGGAGACCATCATCGATGCAGCCGTAAGCAAGAAGGTGGACATCATCGGGGTAAGCGGACTAATCACGCCGTCGCTCTACCAGATGGAGGAACTGTGCCGCGAGTTGGCCGCGAGGGGCTTGCACATACCTTTATTTATAGGCGGAGCTACCACGTCGGCACTGCACACGGCTGTAAAGCTGGCTCCGCTGTACGCCCATGTGTACCATGGCGCGGACGCGTCGGCCACCGCCGTCATGGCGAAACGCTACATGGCAGACCGCGACGGCTTCGAGCGTGAGGAGCACGAGGCGCAGCAACGCCTGCGCACTCTTTATGAAGAGAGTGGCAAAAAGACCGGTACGGCAAGCCGGGAGGCAACCGAAAGCATGTCCGTAGGCCACGTCTTCGCCCCCGAAAGATACCTGCAAGGCGTAACATTGAAGGACGTTGAGGCCGCCGAAGTGCCCATAGAGGCCGTCATGCCGTACTTCGACTGGCGCATGTTACTGTCGTTCTGGGACATAAAGGCAGGCAAGACCGACGCAAGCGAGCCTGCCGTGGCCGAACTGAAGCGCGACGCCGAGGCGCTAATCAGCCGCCTCTCGAAGAGCCACGGGTGCCGCATCGTGGCCGCGTTGCAGTGGTATGACGCTTATTCCGACGGCGATACAATCATAATCAACACCGGGCAGCATCGCGTGTCGTTGCCAATGATGCGCCAGGAGAGGCCGTCAAAGTTGGCCGATGGCCGCGAGGCGCGCCTCGCATTGTCTGACTTTGTGCCGCCTTCGGCCTACGGTTTCGCCTCTCCGGCAGGCTTCTTCGCCATAAGCGTTGACCGGACGGAGGGCGCGGAGCGGCAAGCCGGAGCAGCCGGGGCCGACTATGACGCGCTGCTTGAACAGAGCGTAATGAACACTTTGGCCGAAGCTGCGTCGGCATGGCTCGACGAAAGGATAAGGACTGGCAACGCCCTGGCCGACGGATGGCGGCTCGTGAAGCCTGCGGCGGGCTACGCCAGCTGTCCCGACCACACGCTGAAGCGCGACATACTGCGGCTAATCCCCTGCGCCGACAGGCTCGGAATAACCCTGACCGACAGCTGCGCGATGCGCCCCGAAGCGTCAATCTGCGGCATGGCGTTCGTCCACAAGGACGCCGCTTACCCCGACATACGCCGCGTGTCGCGCCAAACGGTTGACGACTACGCCGCCCGCCGTGGCATGACCGGCGATGAGGCGCGCCGCTTCCTGGGGCATCTGGAGGAGTGATTTGTTCACAAGGAGTTAGAGGGAGTTAACAGGAGTTAGGCTCCCTACGGTCGCCGGAGTTAACGGACATTACCCTGCAATGCTATTGTCCGTTAACTCCGGGCGGCTGACAAGTCGCCTAACTCCAGTTAACTCCCTATAACTCCCGTCATAAAAAACAAAAAACAATAAGAAAAATGAAAATCAGCGAAATACTTGCCAAGGGTGGACAGGCCTTCCCCTCGCTCGAAATCGTGCCGCCGTTGAAAGGTCTTACCAAGACGGAGCTAATCGAGTCAATCCGCCCCTTCATGGAGTTCAGTCCGAAATACATCAACGTCACCTGCCACCGTGACGAGTACGAGTACCGCCAGAAGGCGGACGGCACGTACTCGCGCCACCTCGTGCGCAACCGCATCAGCGAGGTGGCGGTGTGCGGAGCCATAATGTCGGAGTTCGATGTTGAGACCGTGCCCCACATAATCTGCGGCGGAGCATCGGCCGAAGAAATAGACAGCGAGCTGCACAACCTGCGCTTCATGGGCATAAGCAACGTCATGGCGCTGCGCGGCGACTCGATAGTGGGCGAAAAGAGGTTCACCCCCGTGCCCGGCGGCTACCGCTACGCCAGCGAGCTGGTGGCGGCAATCAGGCGGTTTGACGACTTCTTCTCCATAGGCGTGGGCGGCTATCCTGAAAAGCACTTCGAGGCTCCGAACATCGAAACCGACATAGCCAACCTTAAGAAAAAGGTGGACGCGGGAGCCGATTACGTAATAACGCAGATGTTCTTCGACAACAACGTGTACTACAACTTCGTCAGCCGATGCCGCGCCGCAGGCATAACCGTGCCCATAATACCGGGACTGAAGCCCCTCTCCACCGTAAGGCAGCTGACGATGCTGCCCGAAGCCTTCTCGCTCGACATACCCTTCGAGCTGTCGGAGGCCATGCTCCGCGCGGGCGATGACAAGGAGAAGGCCTACTTTACGGGCATGGAATGGTGCACCATGCAGTGCAAGGACTTGCTCGCCCACGGCGTGCCGGTAGTCCACTTCTACACAATGGGCCGCGCTCGCAACATCGTCGGAATACTGAAAAACTGCTTCTGACGCGTCCTGGCGCGTCCTGCCGCTAAGTGCCTGGTTGTCAATGCGTTGCCAATATGCCGCCTTTCGCCTTGCGAAAGACCGTCTTTTACAATACAAAAGGCCACCTTTTAGCGTGTAAAAGGTGGCCTTTTGGGGTTCATCCGCAAATCTTTCGGGGTTCGTCCGCAAATCTTTCGGGGTTTATTCACAGACTGGCTTGCAGCAGGATGTGAATGTTTAATGCCCTTATATGCCATACGCATAGTTGTTCGGAAAGCCCCTGGTGTTTACATATGCTATCTTCATCTTATATCGTGTGGTAGATTAATAAAATTCAGGAAATTGTCTTTCATGTGTCATATTTTGTCGAAATATGCACTATATAGAGTACATATTTTGTCGAAATATGTACTCTATACAAATATTTTTGTTATTTTTGCGCTATAAAACGTACATGCGTATGGAAAAGAAAGTCATTCAGGAAATAATCTTACAGCAGCAAGACTTCATTAGGAAAATAAAGTTGCAGAGGCGCGACATCAGTATTGACACCTCCGGGAATTATGTTTTTGTAGGCATACGCCGCGCCGGAAAGACGTATATGCTTTACCAGTATATCCAGCAAATGCTAAGCGAAGGCCGCGACATACGCGAGATTTTGTTCGTGAATTTTGAGGACGAGCGCATCGCCGATATGTGTAAAGAAGAGCTGCACACTGTTATTGACGCTTACCGCGAGCTGTTTTCCCATGAACCGGTAGTATTCCTTGACGAGATACAGAATATCGACGGATGGGAGCATTTTGCCCGGCGGCTTGCCGACGAAGGACGCCGCGTGTTCATAACGGGCAGCAACGCCCACATGTTAAGCCGCGAGATAGCCTCCACGCTTGGCGGACGATTTATCATCAAAGAGGTCTGGCCGTTCTCGTTTTCGGAGTACCTGCAATACAAAGGGATGGAACTGGAGCGGCATTGGCTGCTTTCGCCGCAAAAGGCCGACGTGGTGCGGCTGCTCGGCGATTACTTTTATTATGGCGGACTGGCCGAGTCGTTTGACTATTCAGACAAACGTCTGTGGTTGTCTTCGCTATACCAGAAGGTGCTTTACTCTGACATCGTGATAAGGAAAGGCATACGCAACGAGCGCAGCATGACGCTGCTGATACGCAAGCTGGCCGACAGCGTGATGCAGCCTACCGCCGTGAAGCGGCTGCAGAACATACTGCAAGGCGACGGGACGAAAATCAGCCGCGTCACGATATCTGCCTATCTGTCTTACTTGAAAGAGGCGTTTCTATGTTTTTCAATATCAAATTTTACAGACGCTTTGCCGCAGCGCGAAGTCATGCAGAAGCATTACTTTTACGACAACGGCATACTCAACCTTTTCCTGATAAGCCCCGAGAGCAAACTGCTCGAAAACCTTGTGGCCGTCTGCCTGTTGCGCAAGTACGGCGACGGACTGTTTTATTACAACCGCAACGTAGAGGTAGACTTCTACGTACCGTCCGAGCAGCTTGGCATACAAGTATCTTACAGCGTGGCCGACCCTGAGACACGTAGCCGGGAGGCATCAGCCCTGGTCAAGCTCAACGCATTCAGACAGCTGAAGCGCCTGCTCATAATAACTTATAATGAAGAAAACAACATTGTGGCAGACGGACTTACAATCGAAGTCATACCCGTATGGAAATGGATGCTCGAGCCTTGACACGCCGTGCTATATTCCCAATTTCTAACTCATTGACAATCAGCCTCTTTGTGAAAGGCCGCCTTTTACAAGCCGAAAGACGGCCTTTTGCGCGGTAAAATGCCGTCTTTCGCACTGCGTTTTGCGGCATATTTTGCCGGTTTATGTTCTGTATGAATTTATTTCCGTTTTGTTTGAGACAAGTTTTTGGTGTATATTTCTGCCACTTGGTCGGCGATTTTCTCCCAATCATATTTGCGCATGTCGTAATTAATGTGTTCCAATGGCCGCTCGATGACGGCTTTAAGTTTACCGGCGAGCGCGTCGATGTCGCCCACGTGGAAATAGTCTTCCTTGTCAAGGCCTACTTCGAGATTGGCCGGTATGTCGCTGACAATGACCTTCACGCCGTAGCTCATGGCCTCGAGCAGGGCTATCGGCAGTCCCTCGTGGCTTGACGGCAGGCAGTAACAGCGGCAATTCGTCAGCAGGGAATGCAGTTTGCGCCCCTTTACGAAGCCTGTCAACACTACGCCGTTCATGCGTGCCGTCTCTTTCAACAGGCGTGAATAGCCGTCCTCAAAGTCGGTGTCGCCGGCCAAAACGAGCTTTATTTCATCTGCGGAGTTTTTACTTTTTAATTGTTCATTTTTAATTCTGGCGTACGCCTCAACCAAGTGGTGCAGGTTCTTTTCAGGCACGAAGCGGCACATGCCGAGAATGTACTTGCCTTTCTCGATGCCCAACTCCTCAAAATATTCAGGATAGTCGCACGCTTCCGGTTGCGACACGCCGTTGTAAATGAGGTGTACACGCTCTGTCCTTCCGTATTTGCGCTTGACAAGATTGCGGATTACGTCGGAAATGACAATCACGTCATCGGCGAACATGCAGCCGAAACGCTCGCCAAGTTTGAGGACGGTTTTCGCCGTCATGCCCCATTTTTCCCTGTTGTAATCTGGTCCGTGATGGGTGAAGACGACTTTCATTCCAAGCATTTTGGCATACGGCACGAGCAGCGCAGGCCCTATGGCGTGTATGTGGATGACGTCAGCCCCGAGCCGCTTGGCCTTGTTTATAGCCCTGAAAGTATGGATTATGGCCTCGAACGACTTTCTTTTCGGGCAGTCAATGTCTACAAGTTTTACTCCGTTCCATTCCGTCAGCCCGTCGCTGACGTAGTTCTTGCGCCTGATGACTGTCACGTCAAATCCGCGCTGCGCCAGCCTCGGGAACAGCTCCTCGCAGTGGGTCTCGACGCCGCCCATTACGTTTGGTATGCCGCGTGTACCGGTTACGACTATCTTCATAAGGAGTTGATATTAAGGGAAAAATTGTTATTTTTGCATCGATTTCTTCTGTCGTGCATGATGAAAGGGCTCACAATCATAAAAGAAACGTTGCAATACGCAGGTGTTGTCGCCATATCCTGCCTCTCCGCGTTGTGGCTTTTCGTTATTGGGAAAAGAAAGAAATGAACATTGCCTTTCAGCATAATGACAAGCAAGGCACCTATGCCGTTAGAACCAATGACGTCAGTATATAATCCATTTGTACATTCAATTAAAATAACTCTCTCAAATCTCCTTGGCACGGGTCTTGCCCTACGTCGCACCATTTAGCATCAATGCAGGCAGGCTTGCCTTGTATTGAACGCAGCTTGTTCTGTAAAGCCCACTTTGCCGGGAACTTGATGTACTTGTGCATTACGGGACTGGCAGTGCCCACCATCCAGCAGTTCTTTGGGCATTTTCGCACCATTTGACGTACTCGCTGCGCCTGTTCGCTCTCCCAAATTTCCATGAACGGCGCATCATGGATATTGCCCATGCTCTCTTTCCAATATTTTTCTTCAAGTCCGTTGCAAGGCATCACCTCGCCCCATGGGTCGATAAAGAAGTTTACCATGCCTGCCTCGCATGGCAACATGCGTCGCTTGCCCTCAATGTAGTTGATGAGTCCCATGTTGAACCATGCGCGGAACCAACTTTTGGGGTGCTTTTCCTTTAACTGCCATTCTATCAGTTGTCGGAAGTTGCCGCACACTTCGTCCTTGTTAGTGATTGTATTGTCGCTTTTATGGAAATAGTATGAGTTATGGAAAGCCGCAGTAGCGAACTCCATGCCCAGTGACAAGGACAATTGGTAGAGCGAGAGCATATCATTTGAATTGTGGTTGCTGACAGTGCAGCCGAAGCCGATGTCCTTCAGCCCCATGTGCTTTAGCGTGAGCAGTGTGCGTAGTCCCTTGTCGAAGCCTCCGGCATGACCGCGTAGTTCGTCGTTCTTTTGACTAAGGCCTTCTATCGAAATGCGAATTCCTATGTTGGGGAACTTCTTAGCTAATGCAACTACCCTGTCCTCAAACCAGCCTGAAGTGGAAATCACTATGCGTGGTGTGTGGCGGTAGCATTCTTCCACTATCTCGTCCAAATCTTCGCGGACGAACGGCTCACCACCCGTAAGGTTGATGAATTTCAGCTGCGGCAGTGTCTTAAGGTCTGACGCTTTGATTTCTTCTTGTCTGTTGGTGGGATTCTTCCAGATGTTGCACATCTGGCAACGCATCGGACAACGATACGTAAGAATTATGCTTGCGTCTGTCGGACGCGGAACTGAAAGCCGCTGTGAAGCAATATTCGTATTAGCCATTATTATTTTATAATTAAATTTCTATTTCTTATCGTGAAGAGCATGTTTTGTCATTTGATGCCCAATAAATAAAAGTTTCCTATAATAGAGTTTCAGACTTATTTTGTAAAAGGCCGCCTTTTACACTCCGAAAGGCCGCCTTTTGTAAGGTAAAATGCCGTCTTTCGCACGGCGTTTTGCGGCATATTGCAAAATGCTTGTTCTTATGGTGTTTGACGCTTGTTATACACATCCATTATTTTTGCGTAATATGCTTCGGTGTTGTAACGGCGCATGGCCTCACGGGCGATGGCTTCATGGTCAAATGCGGCGGCATACATCTGCCTGATTTTGTCCTTCAGGTCGTCGGCATCGCCGCTGGTGAACGTCATGCCGTTCACGCCATCGTCAATCAGTTCGGGTATTCCGCCGATGCGTGCGCCGAGCACAGGCGTGCCAAGGCATTGGGCTTCGGTGTTGACAAGGCCAAAAACTTCATACCATTCAGAGGGTGTCACCGTAAATCTTGCCCGCCCGACAATATCCTTTATCTCGTCCCACTGCTTGAAACCAAGGAACTCAGCGTTACCGTTCAGTTGCTTGTTTTTCAACTTTAAATGCTCCAGCAACGGCCCTTCGCCTATTATTTTCAATTTATACGGCAGCTGCGACGCGGCCTCGATGAGGGTGCCTACGCCTTTCTCGTGCGACAACCGGCCTACGTAGCAATAGTAATCGTCCTTCAGGTAGTTGTCTTTCCTGCACTTCTCCACGTCAATGAAGTTGTGCAGGATTTTCAGTTTTTCTTTTCGGAAACCGCCCTGCGCCATCTTCTCCGCCATGAAGCGGCTCGGGCATACGAACAAGTCTGTGCAAGCCTCCAGCCTCTTCTTGTTCCATTTCACGGCTTCGCGGTAGCCTATCCACGACTTCAGCAGAGAGCCTTTCATACACTTGTGAGCCATGCACGGCCATTTGTCGCCGCTGAAACACAGCTCGCACACCTCCTTGCCGCCACGCAGGCAGTCGTAACGGGGGCACAGCAACTTGTAGTCATGCACCGTCCAGACTACCCTGACGCCCCTGCGGTGAGCCAGTTCGGCTATGACGGGCGACAACTGCGTGTGTATGTTGTTTAGGTGAACCACGTTCGGACGGAAATCATCAAGCAGCTTGCCGAACTTCTTTATAACCTCCTGCGAACCGAACGGCCTCGTCAGGGCCATCCACGGGCGCATGTCCCCCGGGAAATACCTGTTCCACGGCGTACCGATGTTGGCCGGATAGTCCATCGAGAACACCGCGACTTCGTGCCCGTGCCTCTTCAATAACCGCTCAAGTTCAATTGTATAGATACAATCTCCGCCACGGCGGTAATAGAATTTCTGCGCTATCAGTATTTTCATTTTGTTGTGTTTACGTTTTTATTTTTTATACAGGCTTGAACAAACTTTTATCATGCCGTCAAACAAAGGTAGCGGAAGCGGCAGTAGGGCGAAGACGAGACGCGTCCATTTCAGGTGCCCGAAGTCGATTTGTCCGTATAGTTCTCTTAAAGCTTTGTATAATGAGTATCGTTCGTTTTGCGACAAATCCTTATGCTTGAATGTGACGTACTGCGACAAATTGCCGAACTGATGCTCGGCAATGCTTCTGTATAGTGTTGACGACTTGTCTCCTTTGCAGGTGTTCAATGCTGTTGCCAGTATCTTGTCGTGCCAATCCAAAACTTGTTCCGTGGTGTATACCCTTTTTGTCAGGGTGCTGTTTTGATGGTTGTATACATATCCTTCGTATGGTATGAAGCGGATGGAGTCTGACTGGCTCATGAATTCAAGCACAAAGGTCAGGTCTTCTGCAGAGTGCATGTCTTCGACGAAGCGCAGGTTGTTCTGCCAGATTATTTCGGCTTTGAAGCATTTTATCGGCGAATACAGGTCGTATTCCCTTACGTGGAGGGTCTGGTAGTCTTCCCATTTTATGTACAAGTCAGGCACTGGAATGTGGCGCGTTTCTCCTCCGGGGTATGTTTCCAGCATACCCTGTACCAGCATGTCGGCATCGGCGTTAAGTGCATGATGCTCCAACCAACCGGGTTTTACCTCGTCGTCGCTGTCAATGAAACATATCCATTGCCCCGTGGCGGCTTCAATGCCCTTGTTGCGTGCACGCGAGACGCCGCCGTTAGCTTGGTGTATCACTTTTATGCGGTCGTCCTGCGTGGCGTAGCGGTCGCAGATTTTGCCGCTTTCATCCGTGCTGCCGTCATCTACTAATATTAGTTCGAAGTGCGGATAGGTCTGCGCCAATATTGAAGAAATGCAGTCGCCTACGTACTTCTCAACATTATAAACCGGCACGATTATAGAAAACTTGTCTCTTTTCATCTTGTATTTATCTGAACAAATAGGGGTTGACTTCATCTATGTTATTGAGGTAATAGCTGTAAAAGAAACGTATGAATAGGTAGGCCATGAGAACTACGGCGCAAGCCAGCTCTCTGATTTTCCTTCGGTTGACGTGTGACAGAATGCTCGGGAACAGCACGACGCCGAACATTGTCCAGTACATAGCTAAGCGGGGGCCGAATGTGCTGAACATTCCCATGATGTTGTAGACACTGATGCCGAAAATGAAGACCAGCATCTCGAAGTCCATACTCTTTTTCTTATAAAGGTAAATCATCAGGCAAGCCGCCAATGATTGTCCCAAATTGAACGTATATCCAAGCTCTTCGGCATCGTTGCCCATAACGTAATAGGTGTAATGCTCGTCATACAGCATGACCAAAGGCATCAAAATGGATTGAAAGAACGTTTTTCCTACGAAGAACATTGCGAACGACATGGCGACCAAAGCATACAACCATTTCTTTGACAGGCACTTGCCTTTTACCGTAGCCCAGTAATGGAATGGTATCAACAGCAGCATTACGACTGATGTTTTATGAAAAAGCAATGCTGTGATGACTGTTGCCACGGCGAACTTCAGATATTTCCGTTCATAAAGCAAGGGAATGAAAAACAGCGTGGTGCCTATTGCCAGCATCTGACGCATTGCGTTGTAGCCGTTGAAATAAATGCCCCACATGTAGAAGAAAAGCAGCGCGAGCGGTGCGGATACCTTCCTGTAAGAAATGAATTTCATAAACCCGAGGAAGAAGGGGATGAACACAAGTGATATGAACGTAAGATATTCACCTTTCACAAAGTCCTTGAACAGCACTATTAATGCAATGAAGCCCGGCTCGAATGATGTGTTGTCCGCGTCAAGTATATCGTCATAATCATGCAGGAAACGGTACTGCTCGAAGTAAACATGTATGTCCGTGCCGACAGTAAAGTCCCTTAGTATGCCCATGACGAGCATGAGCGACATGTTGAAATACAGCAATGCCTTGTTCTTACGGAAGCATACCGACAGGCATAGCAGGACAAGAAGGATTATGTAAATTGGGGTTATGGACGTCTTGTGAATGTTAATAGTGTGATTTATGCTTCGAGGGATTTGTTTAAAAACTTAAAGGCCAATGACCTTTCCTTTT
>ERZ1664506.21-NODE-21-length-15102-cov-6.081544_pt1 | contig 15102 bp, 8 predicted proteins | sample MGYA00575341_ERZ1664506 | MGnify/ENA primary metagenome ERZ1664506 (study PRJEB40874, sample SAMEA4040754) | Gallus gallus | biome: gut; material: content | place: India | collected 2016-01-01 | study: EMG produced TPA metagenomics assembly of PRJEB14491 data set... | reverse complement strand
GTCGCGCTCCAGACGGTAGCTGCTTGAGGGGTGCATGGTGAGCAGTTTTGCCGACACTGCTGCGCAGGGTGAACGGGCGGTTTGACTCTCCGTCGTGCACAGAGAAGTACAGTTGCGTGTTGCCGGGGCTGTCTTTTATCACCGTGACAAGGTCTGACACGGTGGTGTCGTCAATCTTTCCGGCGTCAACGGTGATGGTTAGCCGCTCTATCTGCATGTCCTTTACGGTTTGCAGATACTGTATGTCGGTGACGCGCATCTCCATCATGTCGCTGCCGCGGAAACGCTGCACGAACTGCGCCTTCACCAAGACGGTGCAGCCTTCTACAAGCATTCCCTTCCACTTGCCCCACTCTTCGCCGAAGAAAGCCAGCTCACCGGAACCCTCAAAGTCCTCGATTGTGACGAAGCCGCACGGCTTGCCGGTCTTCGTAAACTTGCTACGCACCATGGTGACGATGCCGCCCAGCAGCACTTCCTGCTTCTTCTGAAGCTCTATTTTGTCTGCAAGTTCGGAGCAATGCGTGTTGCAAAGGTTGTTGAGTATCACCTCATAGTCGTCCAGCGGATGAGCGGAGAGGTAGATGCCGACAAGGTCGCGCTCGCGGTTAAGCTTCTCTATGGTGCTCCACGGCTCGCCTTCAGGTATCGGCGGAGTGGCTATGTCAACATCGTCAATGCCTCCGAAGAGTGAGTTTTGCGCCGCACTCTTCTCCTGTTGGTACAGCTGTCCGTAACGGACGAGCGTGTCAAGGAACACATCTCCCTTGGCGTTGCGCCCGAAATAGTCCTCACGCTTTATCTTGAAACTGTCGAAACCGCCGCTCAAAGCCAGGCTCTCAAAGCACTTGCGGTTGCAGGCGGCAAGGTTGACGCGCTGCGCCAGGTCGAACACATCCTTGTAAGGGCCGTTCTTCTCGCGCTCTTCTATTATGGCTTCGGCGGCGGCCGTGCCCATGCCTTTTATGGCGGCGAGACCGAAACGGATGGCTCCCTGCTTGTTGACGCTGAACTTCTGGCGGCTCTCGTTTACGTCGGGGCCGAGCGTCTTTATGCCCATGGCCTTGCATTCGTCCATGAGCTTGGTTATTTCGTTTATGTTAGTGACGTTGCGGCTCATGTTGGCGGCCATGTATTCGGCCGGGTAATGCGCCTTGAGATACGCCGTCTGGTAGGCCACCCACGAGTAGCACGTAGCGTGGCTCTTGTTGAACGCGTAGCTGGCAAACTTCTTCCAGTCTTCCCATATTTTGTGCAGCGTCTCGTGCTTGTAGCCGTTCTTCTCGCCGCCCTCGTAGAAAAGACCCTCCAAGTGGTTCATCTTCTCTATTTGCTTCTTGCCCATCGCCTTGCGCAGGGTGTCGCTCTGGCCGCGCGTGAAGCCAGCCAACTGGCGGCTAAGGAGCATGACCTGCTCCTGATAGACGGTTATTCCGTAAGTGTCCTTGAGGTATTTCTCCATGCAAGGAATGTCATACGTTATTTTCGACGGGTCGCGCTTGCGCTCGATGAACTGCGGAATGTAGTCCATAGGACCCGGGCGGTAGAGGGCGTTCATGGCTATAAGGTCCTCGAAGACGGTAGGATGCAGCTCGCGCAGGTACTTCTGCATACCGGCGGACTCAAACTGGAACGTACCTATTGTGCGGCCTTCGCTGTACAGCTGGTATGTCTCCGGGTCGTCAATCGGTATGGTGTCAAGGTCGATTACCTTGCCCGTGGTAAGGCGGATGTTCTCCACAGCCTCTTTAAGTATGGACAAAGTCTTCAGCCCGAGGAAGTCCATCTTGATTAGTCCGGTCTCCTCGATGACGCTGCCTTCATACTGCGTGCAGAGCAGCTTGTGGCCTGTCTCCTTGTCGTCGGCGGTGGAAACGGGCACCCAGTCGCTTATAGGGTCGCGGCAGATGATGGTGCCGCAGGCGTGTATGCCGGTATTCCTTACGTTGCCCTCAAGCATCTTGGCATACTCTATGGTCTCGTGCAGGCGCGGGTCTGGCGAAGCCTCGGCCTCGCGCAGCTCCGGCACGCACTTGATAGCGTTGGTAAGGTTCATCTTAAGGCCGTCGGGCAGGCGGTCGGGGATGGCCTTGCAGAGGCGGTTCGACTCCTCGAGGGGCAGCTTCTCCACGCGCGCCACGTCCTTGATGGCCAGCTTTGTGGCCATGGTGCCGTATGTTATGATGTGCGCCACCTTGTCGGCGCCGTACTTCTCGGTAACCCAGTCGAGCACCTTTCCGCGCCCGTCGTCGTCGAAGTCGGTGTCAATATCGGGCAGCGAGATACGGTCGGGGTTGAGAAAACGCTCGAACAGCAGGTCGTATTTTATGGGGTCGATTTTCGTTATGCCAAGGCAATAAGCCACGACGGAGCCTGCTGCGCTGCCACGTCCCGGCCCCACCATCACTCCGAGCTGGTCGCGCGCGGAGTTGATGAAGTCTTGCACTATGAGGAAGTAGCCCGGGAAACCCATCGTCTTCATGATGTAAAGCTCGAAGTTTACGCGCTCCCTTACCTCGTCTGACAGCGGGTCGCCATACAGCTTCTTGGCTCCTTCGTAGGCAAGCTTTGCCAGATAGTCGGCCTCGAACTTTATACGATAAATCTTGTCGTAGCCTCCGAGCTTCTTGATTTTCTTCTCTCCTTCCTCGCGCGAGAGCACAACGTTGCCGTTCTCGTCCTGCGTGAACTCGTCATACAGCTGCTCTTCGGTAAACTTGCGGCGGTATTCCTCCTCCGTGCCAAACTCCTCCGGGATGGGGAAAAACGGCATAATGGGGGCGTGGTCGATGCTGTACGTCTCCACCTTGTCAAGCACTTCGCACGTATTCGCCAGTGCCTCGGGCACGTCGGCAAACACCTCGTTCATCTCCGCGCGCGTCTTAAACCACTCCTGCTTGGTGTAAAGCATACGGTTTGGGTCGTCCAAATCCTTGTTGGTTGACAGGCAGAGGAGGCGGTCGTGAGCCTCGGCGTTCTCCTCATCGACGAAGTGGCTGTCGTTGGTACATACCAATTTTATGCCGTACTTGGCGGCCAGATTCATCAGCACCTTGTTGGCTTTCTGCTGCAAGGGGTACGTCTCGCGGTTGGCGCGGATGTGCGGGTCCTTCACCTGATGCCGCTGCAGCTCGAGGTAATAGTCGTCGCCGAATACGCGCTTGTACCACTCTACGGCCTCCTCGGCCCCCTCGATGTCGCCTTTCAGGATTTTTGCGGGCACCTCGCCTGCTATACATGCCGAGCAGACAATCAGCCCCTCGTGGTATGTCTCGAGGTCGGTGCGGTCGGTACGGGGGCGCATGTAGAAGCCGTCAACCCACGCGCGGCTTACCAGTTTGATAAGGTTCTTGTAGCCCTGGTAGTTCTTCGCCAGCACAATCAGGTGGTAGCCGCCCTGGTCGCCGTGCTCTTTCACCTTGTCTTCCTTCGAGTGGCGCGCCACGTACATCTCGCAGCCGAGAATGGGCTTGAACTCCGGCTTGCCCTGCTCTTTCAGCTCCCCGTTCTTCTTCTTGCAGTAGTTGAAAAACTCCTTTATGCCCATCATGTTGCCATGGTCGGTCACGGCCATGCCTCTCATGCCGTCGGCTATGGCCTTGTCGACGAGCTTCTTTACACTGGCCTGCCCGTCGAGGATGCTGTAATAAGTATGTACGTGAAGATGGACGAAATCTTGCATTGCTTTTCTACGTAGTATTTCCGTTGGAGCGTCAAAGTTAAGGCGAAAAAACGAAACCGCCAAAATATCAGTATTAAAAAACCTTTGTACTGACAAACAGTCACACTCCGCCTTATGGTTGGCAGACTGACGGGCTGCGCATTCATGCCCTTCAAGGCGCGCATTACGTTCTTTCGTAACATATTGGCACACAATACGTTACACAGCTCATGGCAAACAGCCGTGCAAAAGGCCGTCTTTTAGCCTGTAAAAGGCGGCCTTTTGCACGATGAAAGACGGCCTTTCACGATGCGAAAGGCCGTAGATTGGAAAACGACCGACATGCAGGCGCACTGCAAGCTACTTCACGTCGCTGCCCGTTACCTGCCCCGGCTTGTCGCTGACGGGGCGCAGCGGCGAGGCGTAATAGTTGTTGGTAAGCTCCATGAGGATGCCGCCGCCGTGCAGGCGGGCGTATGTGGCATTGCCGCCGGCGGCCTCCTTGGGCACAGGATGCGCGAAGTACGTAGTGTACACGTGCGCCCGGCCTCCGCGAACGTCAACGGCGGGCGCGCCGCAGCTGGCGAAATTGGCCTGACGCAGGCACAATGTGCCGTTGTTTACAATCGCCCCAACCACCGGACTGCCCCAAAACGCGCTGTTGCAGAGCGTCAGCCGCGCGCAGGGATGCACCCTGGGCGTGCCCGGGCGGTCGCCCATGAGCACGTAAGAGCGCACGGGCTGCTCCTCGATGCGGGTGTTGACAAGCTCGGAGTTGACGGCGGTTATTTCGGTGTCCTTGTCGGCATCCTCGACGAACAGCGAGAATGTGCACCCGTCAGAGCCGTGGCCTATCATGGTGATGCGGCCCGGACAGCGGCCCGTAACGGCGTCTTTGAGGAAATGGATGCCGTAGATTGAGCCGTACACAAAGTTGTTGAAGATGGTCTGGTTCTTGACGTCGGCAAACTTCAACGCACTGCAATTGGACTGCACGAAGCGCGTCATCTGGAGGTCGGGATAGCCTTGTCCGCCCTGCGGAAGGCGCGAGCCGTAATGCGGATTGAACTGCATGTTGCGGATAAAGCCGCCCTCCGCTCCGCCGCCTACCCATATGCCGGCGCGCAAGAGCACCCCGGCGAAGTAATCGACGTAGTGGCCTCCGGTGTCGTAAGACGCAAGGTCGATGCCCTTGTCGCCCATGGGCACGGTGACGTTGACCACGTACACCCCACGGCCTTGCCCCTGGATGAGGAACGGCGTGCGGCGCGGGTTGTCGCGGCTGAAGCCTCCCGAGGCTATGTTTAGCTGCACTATGTTGAGCCCGTTGAGCCCCGCGCCGGCCTCAAGCTGTATGAGCGAGGGGCCATGCTCGCCCTCCGTGCCGCCGTCATAATTGGTGAACAAGGCCGTGCCGCCGCTCTGTGTATGGTGCTGCACGTCCCAACTGCCGCGCAACTCGACGCCCGACGGCACACGCACGGGACGGTCTACAAGGTAGCGTCCGGCCGGAAGGTAAAGCGTTCCGCCGCCGTCGCCCCCCAGAGAGTCGAGCAGAGACTGCAACAGCGACGACACGTCAACCGACGGCACGTCGTTGTTATACCCCTTGGCGCAGGGCAGGCAGGCACGGACGACACGGTCTGACGCCGGACGGGGGCGCACGCCGATGTCTGTCTTGACGCTTCTTGGCACCGGCTTGAGCCTATACTTGGCGTCATTGACAACCTCTACCTTGGCCGAAAGGCTGCTGTCAGCTACCTGCAACCGGCCTTTATAACCTGAATTGACCGCCCTCAGCACACCCGCATCTGCCCCGAGGCATACGTGGCGGGCAGACTTGGCGAAACTGCACCGGGTGAGCAGGGCGTTGCCGCCGTTCAAGCGGAGGGCGTAATCACGGCCTGCGCCGAACGAACAGTCGTCAAACGAGATTACGCCGCCACTTCCGTTGCTCACCACCGGGCCGGTGAAGCTGACGCCGCAGAACTGTACCGACGTGCTGAAATCACGCCCGAAGCAGACCGCGTTGCCGCCATCGGCTGAGCCGAAAGATGAATTTGAGATGAGAAGTCCGTAGGGATTGACGCCTTCCACGTACAAACCGCTGGCGCAGTCGTCAATGCGTATGCCGTAGAACTGGGCGTTTGGCGTGTCAGAATAGCCCGGCTCGCGGCCCACCCACATGCCAGTCTTGCAGCCCGTGATGTCAAGATAAGACACATACTCCCAATCGGAGCGGTGCATACGGTAGCCAGTGGCGTGCGCCTTGGTGTAAGCCCTGGCGGCGGCAAGCGACGGAGCACCGGGCAAAGCGGACTCAGCCCAGTAGCGCGGGCCTACTTTCACATTCTCGATACGCCCGATGTCGGTGCATACATGCACCTCGATGCCGGTATTGAGGGCGGTGATGTAGCAGTTGAGAAGGTAGTGAAGCTCGCTCGGAGCGGAATAGAAACCATTGTAAGAGTTGACAAGCGTGACGCTCTCCACCGTGGCGCAGTCGCCCCCGGCTTGGAACAACGTCCAGGGATATGGCCTTACGTCGCAGGCGTCTTGCTCGGGATACCATATCGAGAGGTTGCGCACGCCGGTGCCGGCGTTCATCTCGATGAAGCGGTCGGCTATGCTTGTATAGGTGGTATGCAGGGCGTTGCCCGCCTGCGGGTCGTTCCACCAGCTCTCCACCGCGCCGTCATGGTTGGGCGAGTCCTTGCCAACGCGCACCTCGAGCACCGTGCCGAGCACGCGGCCCCGGTGCTGTTCGGGGTCTGCCCAGTCGCCGCGCAGCTGAACGCCGGGCGGCAGGCGGAGCACATACTCGTAGCTGAAACTCTGCCAGGCCTCGTCCTTGCCGCGTCGCACGCGCACGTCCTTGGTGCCGGTCTGCGTGCTGCGGAACTCATAGTGGCCGTCAGGCACGTACACAACGCCGCCGCCGTCACGCCAAGCGGCGTCGATGGCGGCCTGAAAAGCCGCCCGGTTGTCAAATCCCGGCTCGGCCTTCGCGCCGAAATCGGTCACCACATAGTCTGAAACGACCCAGTCTTTGGCCGGGTAGACGGTCTTGACGGCACGCCCGTCAACTGCATACGGCGCGCCTGCGGCCCTGCAATGAAGCAACGAAACAACGGCAAAGGCCATCACCACAACCCGGAACGGGACTGCTGCCCTCAATTTTCTCATAATCGAATAACTGTATTGGTTAAAAATCATACTCAACGCCTGCTACGTCAGCGGCGGCCGCCCGACAACGCGCAAAGCCTGTCCGCGGGGCACGGATAGCCATGCCCCATGGGTGTATGGTTGTAAAGTGTGGTGATAGCCTTGCAAGCAAGCGGCCTGAAACAGTGCCTGCGCCCATGCGCCGAGGCTCGTCCGTGCATACGCATAACGGCCAAGCGCAATGCAGACGGCGGCTGCGCCTTAACTTGCCAGACTTGTATGGATGTGTGTTTAGACGCTTCAAAATTAAGACTAAAAAGCGAAACGGCCAAGAACAAAGCGCCCTAATATTGATTTTTTAACCTTTAAATACAGTATTTTTACGACATACGGAAGCGTTGCAAACCTGCGCCAAAACAGCCATATGCCATGCCTCGCGTAACAGCCTGTAAACCAGCGCGTTGCAAAAGGCCGTCTTTTAGCCTGCAAAAGGCCGTCTTTTAGCCTGCAAAAGGCGGCCTTTTAGAGGGCGAAAGACGGCCTTTTGCACGACGATTTGCGGCCTTTTGGAATGCAAAAGACCGCCTTTCGCTATATTTGCTTCACGAATATAGGACGCGGCTCGGCCATGTCAAGCGAAAAACTGCGTTTTTCGCTTGCCATTGCGCTCGCCTTTCACTATATTTGCTTCACGAATATAGGACGCGGCTCGGCCATGTCAAGCCAAAAAACTGCGTTTTTTGCTTGCCATTGCGCTCGCCTTTCACTATATTTGCAATGGTGTTTGAAACGCCGGGAACTAACCTCGAAACAACCGTATTTTGAATTATGACACGCGAAGAAGAACTGATAGAGAAGATACAACAGATGTGCGACGACGACCGCGAGGAGGAGGTGGTGCGGATGATTGACGCCCTGCCCGCCGAGGAACGCACGTACAAGATAGTAGGATTGCAGGCGAGGACACTGTCTAACCTGGCCGGCATGATACGCAACGGATATTACGACTGCGCCCTTGACCCTGACACGCTCGACCGGCGCGCGCTGAAAATACTCACCGACACGGCCGACGAGGGGAAGGACGACCCTAACTGGTGGTGCCGCAACGGATATACGCGAATGAACCTGGGGATGGAGGCCGAGGCCATACCTTACTTCGAGCACGTTATGACGCTAATCGACGACGACCCGGAGACGCAGGAATTCTGGAGCGACGTGCCCGAAGCGATAGAGAAATGCCGCCGAATAACAAGCTTCCTCGAGCGTCCGTCGGAGCAGGAACCGCCTTACGCTAAGACGCGCTCGTGGATGATAGCCATACCGAGGAACGAAAGCTACGCGCTCGACATCGATTTGACGACGGCCCGCATAAGGACACTTGAAGGCGTGGATGACGTAGAGCTGAAAGAGGTCGGCAAGGAGCTGACGGGCACGGTATTGAGCCTTACAGGCAGGTTTGGCGGTGAAACGTTTGAATGCGAGATTGACGAGGTGACGGCGTTCAACCCCAACGGTCTGAAATACGGCACTTACTTCAACGCAGCCGACACCGAGATGCTGACACAACGCCTGTCGGGCTACGCCGTAGACATGAAGCCCGGCCGCGGCAAACCGCTTGACTGGCTGCACCTGCAACTGCGCATAGCCGACATTGTGGTGCCCGACATGCTGGTGCTTCACGACCTGTCGTCACGCCAGGCACTGTCCGGCCTGTGGGTGAAGAGGGCAGCCGGCTCGGCCGTCGCTCCCCCACCCGACTTCGCGTTCAGCATAAACCGTGAGCGCAACGCCGCAGGCGGCGACGTGTGGCTGTACACATCGGGACTGGAACGCTTCGGACTGCCCGACCTGGAAATAATGCACGGCACGCCCAACCATGAGGAATGCCACAACTTGCTGCTGACCGTAACGGCACGGACGCTGATGGGACGCACCGACACACGCACGGAAGCATACGGCGCATATCCGCCGAAAATAGAACAGCCAATAGCCATGATGGACGGCGGAGTGCCGCTATACATACGCCTGCTGCCATGGCCGGAAGCCATAAAGGACGGCGACAGGAACACATGCGCACCGGGCTCGATACGCACAAGACTGGAACGGATGAACTCAAAATCGTGCGTGCTCTTCGCCTACCCTGACGAACAGGCCGCAGCGGAAGACAAATATCAGCCGCTATGGACCATGGACGACTTCCTGACCAACGACTTGGCGGCCGGAATGAAATCGTTGGTTGACAGCGAAGAAACCGAAAGACGCAGCCGCATAGCAGCCGAACGGCTCGACATAATGGAACGCGCCGCACGCAATGCGCCACAGCAAGAAGTGCTGCTGATGCTCTGGCTTGAAGATGAAGACGGCGAACCAATGGACAAATGGGCAAGAATAACAAAGTATTCCGACCGCCATAACTTTGAGGCGGAGATTGAGGAAGACGGCGACAAGACGGGCATAAGGTTTGTAAACGAGCCTGACGGACGCATAATGAGCTGGGCTATACCGGCAGGGAACTTCCTCATCACACCTGACAACGCCTACGTCCTTGACGCTGAACCTAAACTGAAAGCAAAGCTCGGACTATAAGTAAAATAACGAAGCTCCGGCCATTAACCAAAACCTTGCGGCAAAACATGGCCAATTCGGCTGCGACACAACCTCAACCGAGGCTGGAATATCATAAAAAAACATGCGTTCCCAAATTGAGAACGCATGTTTTTTATTTATGGTTTTTTATAACATTTTTACTTCAAAACACTCAAGGCCTGGGTTGCCGTGGGGTTCTGCGGGTCGATGGCTATCACCTTCTCATAGTATGTCTTGGCGGTAGCGTTATCCTCCTTAACGATGTAATAATAGCCGAGATAGAGGTAAGGCTCGATAAGGAGCTTAGGATTGTCAGCGTGCTCTGTCTGTGCGAGCTGTGCATACTCCTCATAATAAGGCTTTGCAAGGCCTTGTGTCGTCTCCGGGTCAAGCTGCGAATTGATACGTGCACGCATCATTGTTGCGTATAGCTTGTTGCTGGGAGACTCAGTAGCAATACGTCCGTAAATCTCGTCCGCCTTCTTGAAAGCGTTGATTTTATCTGTGCCTAGCGAATCGATGCTTGCAGCCTGCTGCATGTACAGCTGTGCAAGGCCGTCAAGGTCAGGTACTGACGGCTTCTCTATCTTGCCAAGATACTCGTCATAGTAAGCCAGACCATTGGTGAAATCGCCCTTTGCGATATACGCGTCAGAAAGCTGCTTGCGCACATCGTTAAGCTCTGCGTTCAATTCCAAAGCACTCTTGAACTGCTCGATGGCCTTGTCATAAGCACTGTCACCCATAAGGGCATAGCCGTAATACTGGTGGTCACGGGCAGAAATCTTAGCACTGTCTGACTTGTTGAACAACGCATCAGCATACTTCAAAGCGTTCTTGTAATCCTTCAAGTCAGTATAATTGTAGAACGTGATACGGTTCATCGCAGCGTCACGGGGATTTTTGTTCACACCGAACAATGACACCTCAAGGCTCTTCTTGGAGTCTGCCATGAGCAATGCGGCGGTAGCATATTCTGTAAGGTAATTCTCCTTCAACTGGTTCAAATCAACCTTGCCATAATATTCGATGGCCTTGTCAAACTTGTTCGCGCCATAGAAGAAGTGTGCAGCCTCGGCGTCAACAGGATAGGAGGGGTCAACACTGCGCAACTCCTCAAGCTTCGCCACAGCGCCTTCGGGGTCAACCTTACGATAAACGGCCGCATACTTGATGTAACCCGTAGGATTTGTCGGGTCGAAATGTATCGCCTGGTTGTAATAACTTGCTGCGCCTCCACCCTCGTTGCTGCTCAAAGCGGCAAGGTCGCCAAGAAGGATAGACGCAAGAGCCTTACCCTTATTGTCCTTTCCACGGTCAAGTGCCATGGTAGCATACTCACGAGCCGACGCAGTGTCCTTGATTTCAAGGAAAGCACGGCCTAATCCGGCCAAAGCTTCGGCGTTTTTCTTGTTTTCCTTAACAAAGTCTTTCACCTGGTCCTCAATAGCGGCAGGGTTTGACTTGTTATCAACTACGACCTTGGTTATAGTCTCTACTTGTGACTTAACTTCTTGTGCTACAGATGGAGCTGATACAACTGATATCAAAGCTCCTGCTAACAAATATTTTATTGCTTTCATAATCAAAATGTTTTTACTAACAATCATTTTTACTAATATCAAAACGTCCGAAAAACACTCTTGTTCAACACAGTCTTCTACTTACTAAGACCAAACTGCCATCAAAAAGTTTAATCGCTGCTGACGTTCACAGTCCTGACAGTTATGTCGCCACGCACAGGCAACAAACCTGACTTGAATATTATAAGCTGCCCCTTGGGCTGCTCTATAAAATGTGCGAACCCCCACGGAAGTCCGTTTATCGGGTCATTGAGCAACGCATATATTGTTCTTACCAACGGATATCGTCCGTCAAGCAAGTATGCCTGATAAGGCTTCCAGCTGTTCATATAAGTAGCTGTATCAAGCCTGCTTACAGACATTACAGTTATATTCTTCTTGAATGTGGTGTTTGTGGTATCACGCTTGTCGTTCAACCAGTTGGAACCGATTATTCCGATAGCGTTTGGAGTCTTCTCTACATAGTCAATTACTTCCTTACTGGTCTTGGCCGCCACAATGTTTGGACTATTTATAGGCTTGCCGTCAAGTAATGAATCTACACAGAAATGAACCGCACTCGACTTCTTATTGTCGAAAACCACTAAAATATCACCTCGTTTTGACCCGGGCACAATGTCGCTCCAAGTCTTTGCCTGCCCACTAAGAACACGCTTAATATCCTTGACGGTTATACACGAGTCTGTATTTTCCTTGTTGATGATAAGCGAAAGCCCGTCATATGCCAAACGTATGGCAACAGGCAGATAATTACGGGCCTTTAAATTCTCAAATTCCTCCTTGGTAAAATTCCGTGAAGTAATGGCAAGCTGTATGCTGTCCGTCATAAGCATGTTGACAGCATCAAGCTCGTTTGTATAAATCGGAGTTAGCTTGGCCTCACGATATATACTTTCAAAAACTTGTATCTGTTCGTCTATAATAGGGCTAAAACTTTCGTCAGAAGCGAAAGATATCGCTCCTGACGAATAAGTATCTGTCCTACCGTTCTTGGGTTTGTCGGCACAAGCCGATACAAACCACAAGAGCAGTGTAAATCCTACTAAACCGTAGAATAGTCCTTTCTTCATATTGCTTTATTTACTGCAATTTGAACGTTACAGGCAGTGTGTACCTAACGTTGACGCTGGTACCGTTCTGCTTACCCGGAGTCCAGTTAGGCATACTGCTTACCACACGTACAGCCTCTCTGTCCAATGACGGGTCTACACCACGGGCAACCCTTACGTCTGAAATAGAACCAGTCTTGCTTACGACAAACTGAACGATAACTCGTCCTTCTATGCCGTTCTCCGCTGCGATGACAGGATATTTGATATTATCTCTTAACCACTGCATCAAAGCACCTTGGCCACCAGGGAATGAAGGCTGCTCTTCAACAACGTCGAAGACCTTGTTCTCTTCTTCCTTCGGAGGCTCCGGCTGGGCGATTTCCTCTTTTGCCTTAAGCACTTCACCACCAACTTCGTCGTTACCTACAACGTTGAAAGCACCGATGGTTGTCTTCGTCTTCTGGAGGTCGTCCTGATTCTTCATTTCTTCTTCAGGTTTCACATCCTCGTCTTTCTTAATGACAGGTGCCGTAAACTTAATTGAGCTCTTAACCTTCTCTACCGGCTTCGGCGGTTCAATCTTGACGGGAGCCTTCTTCTCAACCTTTGCCTCTTTCTTCGTCTGTATCTGAGAAAGTTCGACAGCGGTTGTAACAGCAACCCTCTGATTGGCCTGAATCACATTTTTAATCGCTATGGCAGAGAATATGACAACAGCAGCAATAAGCACGATTAAGATAGACCAAATGTTGCGCTTGCCAGTGCTCTTGCGAAGCCTGTATGCTCCGTAAGACTGGTTTCTGCCTTCAAACACAAGGTCACACCATGCATTAGATATTAAATCTACTTTTGACATTGTCTTTACGTTTTAAATGTTAACCAACGACAATTACCGTCAGTTGATGCGCACGCCCTTCTTACCGAGGAGCTGCTTATCTTCCGGAGTAATGTTGTCGATGACATACTTACCAATACTGCAAATCTGCATCTCGTCCAGAGCGTCAACCAAATTCTTATAAGAAGCGTCGTCCGTAGCCTTGATGATTATAGTCAAGGTAGGTATCTTCTGTCCGGCAACTTCGCCGTTCTTCAGTTTCTCAAGCTCCTTATTGTAAATGGAATCAGGATACTTAGCCGGGTCTTTCAGCTTTTTGGCGTCAAGCTCCAACTTTGCTTTCATAATAGCAGCCACTGGCACAGTACCATCTTCTGTCACGTGGTTGATAAGCACGCTACGGATGCCATCCTTTCCCCATGTTGTCTCCTTCAGACAAGAAGGGTCTTCATAGTTAGGTATTCCCGCAACATAATAAATCTTATCATTGCCCGCTACAAAGATAGTGATGGTCTGCGAAGCCTTGGTCGCTGTCTTGTCTTGCTCCTGCACGTTCTTATCATTACTCGGCATGGTCAAGAGCATAGCCTGAGTCTTGCTCAAGGATGTACACAGCATGAAGAACGTAATAAGAAGCATCATCATGTCCACCATAGGCGTGAAGTCCACGCGAAGGTCGATTTTCTTCTGTCTACTTGTATTCTTTTTTGCCATGACTTAGTCCTCCACCTTTTTATAAGAAGTGATAAGCTCGTAACGGTTCTGGTTCATGTCCTGTAGTTCAGACATAACTTTTTTGATGACCTTATAAGGAGTCTTCTCGTCTGCCTTTATGGCCAGCTTCATGTCTGGATTAGCGTCAGTTACAGTCTTCCCCCAAAGTTGGAACTCACTCATACCTCCGTCAATGCTGTCCGTGGGAACACCTTTATCCTGCTGAAAAGCATTCATTTGGCTGGATTCCTGATTAAGGAACGTTCCCATATCGTTCATTGACACACCGATATTCGTAGCACTACGTACATTCTTCATCTGTGTCCCGTTCAGTGAAACCCCGAACTGGTCAGCCATGGTGCCAAGAGCGGCCTCCATGTCACCCGGCTTATCCCAGCCCAAGAACACCTTACCCTTATTGTCAATAAGGATTGTCAGGACATTCTTGTCTGTGACCTTGACCTCGGAGACTGAGCCTGGAGTAACAACCTTGACAGCCTCATTCTTCACAAACGTAGACGTCAACATGAAGAACGTAAGCAGCAAGACCATCACGTCGCTCATCGGGGTCATGTCTATCCAGATGGACTGCCTCTTAATTTTTACTTTACCCATAGTAATTAAAATTTAAAGGGTTAGTAAAATTAAGCTTCGTCCGTATGATTGGCTTCGTATGTCTGAGCAATAGAATAACCAACCTCATCGAGTGCGTATGTCAGCTTGTCGATCTTGTTTGTGAATGTGTTATATGCAATAACCGAGCACCAAGAAGTCAAAATACCGAACGCGGTGTTAATCAACGCCTCAGAAATACCAGTAGAAAGAGCGAGAGAGTCGCCGCCACCACCAGCTGCCAAAGCCTGGAATGAACGAATCATACCGATGACGGTACCGAGAAGTCCCGTAAGGGTACCAAGTGTAACGATGGTTGCAAGAATCGGGAGGTTCATCTGCAACGTAGGCATTTCAAGCTGTGTAGCCTCTTCGTGAGCCTGCTGGATTTTAGCCACCTTCTGTGCTTTCTTCAAGCCGGGAGCCGTTTCCATCTCCTTGTATGCGCGGAGAGAAGCAGAAACGACATTGGCAACAGAACCTCTCTGCTTGTCACAAATGCTCTGTGCGCCTGCAAAATCGCCCTTGCTTACGGCTGCTTTCACATTCAAAACGAACTTAGCCAAAGAGCCTTTGCCGAAAGCGGTGCGGAGAGCGTGCCAGCGCTCGATGCTCAATGCGATGACGGTGAGCAAAAGGGTCTGGATGATAGGCACGATTATACCTCCTTTGTAAATAGTTCCGAGAAGGTTTGTCGGATGACCTGCGGGGTCGTTGCCTGCGAAGTTAGAAGGATTGCCGAGCAGGAGCGTGTATATGCAAATCGCGATGATAAGACATACAACGATAACCCAAATCGCTGCTCTAATTCCCTGGAAGCCCTGGCTTTTCTTAGGGCTTGCTGCCTTTTGTGTAGTTGCCATAATTTTAATTTAATTTGTTAGTTAATTATTA
>ERZ1664506.17-NODE-17-length-15597-cov-6.922726_pt1 | contig 15597 bp, 10 predicted proteins | sample MGYA00575341_ERZ1664506 | MGnify/ENA primary metagenome ERZ1664506 (study PRJEB40874, sample SAMEA4040754) | Gallus gallus | biome: gut; material: content | place: India | collected 2016-01-01 | study: EMG produced TPA metagenomics assembly of PRJEB14491 data set... | reverse complement strand
GGCCGACGAGCTGTGGACGCTGCCAAAGTACCGCGAACTGCTGTTCATTAGATAATGTTACCGGGAGTTCTGGGATAACTGAGAGCACTGAGAGAGCTGGGATATTCCCTGTCCTCCCAGTTCTCTCAGGACACCCAGCGCTCCCAGCACTCCCGGCTCTCACAGCCGTCCCAGTCCTCCCTGTTCTCCAACAACCATAATTTACGGCCATACTTTAGCTGCGTAAATTCCGGGCGTGGGGTTGCTGCGAAGCCGCCCTGCGCCTTTTTTGCGCCCGTTTACAGCCAGCCGCATAACCGCCTGTAACCCAACGTGTTACAAAAGGCCGTCTTTTAGCTTCTAAAAGACGGCCTTTTGCATTGTAATTCACGGCCTTTTGGAATGCAAAATGCCGCCTTTCACAACGCGGCGCGCCGCCCGACACAGCCGCGCAGGCGTTTGACGGCACAACGGCGGCAAGCATATCGGCATGATTTTTTCTAAAAACAGGCACGTTGTTACACATTGTAAGCATTTCGATTGATTTTGCTTACAAACAAGCAAAACAACCTCTCAATTTAACATACACCTGTCACCAAAACAAGAACGGCAATCAAAAATATGTCATTTTACCGCTAAATAATTACTCAAAAAGAAAGTAATTTTGTAATTTTGCAAGCAATTTGATATGTATTAGATGTTTTCACAAGTTAAATGCAACTAAAGTATGGGAAAAGGATTGTATAATGCCGGTTACGAGCACGACGCGTGCGGCGTAGGAATGGTAGTCAACATCCATGGCAACAAAAGTCACGAGCTGGTTGACAACGCGCTGAAGGTGCTCGAGAACATGCGCCACCGCGGGGCGGAAGGCGCCGACAACAAGACCGGCGACGGTGCGGGCATCATGTTGCAGATACCCCACGAGTTCATTCTACTGCAAGGAATACCCGTGCCGGAGAAAGGAAAGTACGGCACGGGACTGGTGTTCCTGCCCAAGGACGCCGCCCGGCAGCAGGACATATTGAGCGTGATGATTGAGGAGATAGAGCGCGAAGGACTGTCGCTGATGCACCTGCGCAACGTGCCCACACAGCCCGACTGCCTCGGCGAGACCGCACTCGCGAGCGAACCCGACATCAAGCAGCTCTTCGTCACGGGCGTAACTGACGACCGCCTGCCGCAGTTCGAGCGCACGCTGTACCTCATCCGCAAGCGCATAGAACGCCGCGTGGCCGACAAGGACTTCTACGTGTGCTCGCTGTCGTCGAAGAACATCATATATAAAGGTATGCTCTCGAGCCTCCAGCTGCGGCAGTATTACCCCGACCTCACCAACAAATACTTCACCAGCGGACTGGCCTTGGTGCACTCGCGCTTCTCTACCAACACGTTCCCGACGTGGAGCCTGGCGCAGCCTTTCCGCCTGCTGGCCCACAACGGCGAAATAAACACCATACGCGGAAACCGCGGATGGATGCAGGCCAGGGAGAGCGTGCTAAGCTCTGACGCCCTGGGCGACGTCAAAGAGCTGTCGCCCATTGTGCAGCCGGGCATGAGCGACTCGGCCAGCCTTGACAACGTGTTCGAGTTTTTTGTAATGTCGGGCCTCTCGCTGCCTCACGCCATGGCGTTGATGGTGCCCGAGAGCTTCAACGACAAGAACCCAATATCCGAAGACCTGAAGGCCTTTTACGAGTATCATTCCATCCTCATGGAACCTTGGGACGGCCCCGCCGCGCTGCTATTCAGCGACGGACGCTACGCCGGAGGTATGCTCGACCGCAACGGATTGCGCCCTGCGCGCTACACAATCACCAAGAACGACATGATGGTGGTGGCTTCAGAGGTAGGCGTAATGGACTTCGACCCGTCCGAAATAGCCGAAAAGGGACGCCTGCAACCGGGCAAAATACTGCTCATCGACACCCAGGAGGGCAAGGTTTACTATGACGGCGAAATAAAGGAACGCCTTGCCGCCGAGCATCCTTACCGCCAATGGCTCTCCACCAACCGCATACAGCTGGAGAAACTGAAGAGCGGACGCAAGGTGGACAACGCCGTGGCCGACCTCGTAAGGCACGAACTGATGTTCGGCTTCGGCGCGGAAGACATCGACAACACCATCGTGCCGATGTGCGTAAACGGGCAGGAGCCTACCGCGGCGATGGGCAACGACACTCCGCTGGCCGTGCTGAGCGACCGTCCGCAGCCGCTGTTCAACTACTTCCGCCAGCAGTTCGCCCAGGTAACCAACCCCGCAATCGACTCCATACGCGAAAGTCTTGTAATGTCGCTGACCGAATACATCGGGCGCGTAGGCTCCGGAATACTGCGCCCCGACGAGTCTAACTGCAAGATGGTGCGCCTGCCCCACCCCATACTCAACAACACACAGCTCGACATTCTGTGCAACATACGCTACAAAGGGTTCAACACGGTGAAGCTGCCGATGCTATTCGAATGCGCCAAAGGCGAAGACGGACTGCGCTCCGCGCTCGACTCGCTGTGCAAGGAGGCCGCACGCAGCGTGGACGAGGGGTATAACTACATCATACTTTCAGACCGCGACATCGACGAGACGCACGCCGCCATACCGTCATTGCTGGCCGTCAGCGCGGTGCATCACTACCTGATATCGGTAGGAAAGCGCGTGCAGACCGCCCTAATTGTGGAGAGCGGCGAAATCAAAGAGACCATGCACGCCGCCCTCCTGCTGGGTTACGGAGCGTCGGCGCTGTGCCCCTACATGGTGTTCGCCATCCTCGACGACCTCGTAAAGCGGCAGAAGGTGCAAGAAAACTACGCCACCGCCGAGGCAAACTACATCAAGGCGGTGAAGAAAGCGTTGCTCAAAATCATGGCGAAGATGGGCATCTCTACCATACGTTCTTACCGCGGAGCCAAGATTTTCGAGCCTGTCGGCCTGTCGGAGAGCCTTCTCAAGGCTTACTTCGGCACCGAAACGTCCACCATCGGGGGCATAGGCTTGGAGACAATAGCCCGCGACGCCATCGCAATGCACGACGAGGGATTTGCCAAGAAGGCCGACACCGACTTCCTGCCGAACCTCGGACAGTTCCATTACCGCAATGACGGAATACGCCATGCGTGGAACCCGGAAACCATAGCGACGCTCCAGCTCGCCACGAGAACTGGCGACTACGCCAAGTACAAGGAGTTTACAAGGCTCGTTGACGACAAGGCCGACCCGATATTCATCCGCGACTTCTTCGACTTCAAGCGTGCCGCCACGCCCTTGGACATTGACAAGGTGGAGCCCGTAAGCGCCATAGTGAAGCACTTTGTGGCAGGAGCAATGAGCTTCGGAGCACTCTCCAAAGAGGCGCACGAGGCCATCTGCCTGGCTATGAACAAGCTCGGCACGCGCTCGAACACCGGCGAAGGCGGCGAGGACAACGAGCGTTTCCACTCCCTTTTCAACGGAATTTCACTATCAAGCAAGACCAAACAGGTGGCGTCGGGACGCTTCGGCGTGACGACGGAGTACCTTGTGAACGCCGAAGAGATACAAATCAAGGTGGCGCAGGGCGCAAAACCCGGCGAGGGAGGCCAGCTGCCGGGCTTCAAGGTTGACGAGGTAATAGCCAAGACGCGGCATTCCATACCAGGAATATCGCTCATCTCGCCGCCGCCTCATCACGACATATACTCCATTGAGGACCTGGCGCAGCTCATATTCGACCTGAAGAACGTCAACCCGAAGGCCGCAATAAGCGTCAAACTGGTTGCAGAGAGCGGCGTGGGCACCATCGCCGCCGGTGTGGCTAAGGCCAAGGCAGACATCATAGTAATATCAGGCGCAGAGGGAGGAACGGGCGCAAGTCCGGCGTCGAGTATGCGATTTGCGGGCGTTTCGCCTGAAATCGGCCTCAGCGAGACGCAGCAGACGCTCGTTAAGAACGGCTTGCGAGGACACGTAAGGTTGCAAGTGGACGGCCAGCTGAAGACCGGACGCGACATAATAATAATGTCATTGCTCGGCGCGGAGGAGTTTGGCTTCGGCACGTTGCTGCTCATCGTGCTGGGCTGCGTCATGATGCGGAAGTGCAACTTGAACACATGTCCGCTCGGAGTAACCACCCAGAACCCGGAGCTTCGCCGTCACTTCATGGGCAAATACGAGTATCTGGTAAACTATTTCACCTTCCTTGCCGAGGAAGTGCGCGGCTATCTGGCCGAGATGGGGTATGCAAAGCTTGACGACATCGTAGGCCACACGGAGCTGATAGTGCGCAAGCAGGCCGAAAAGGGCAGCAAACCGGCGATGCTCGACTTCACCCGGCTGCTGTTCAAAGAGGACTCCACGTGCCCGCTACGCCACACCACGGGGCAGCCGCACGACCTCGACGGAGTGCTCGACCGCCAGATGATACGCTCCGCGCAACACGCCATTGAGGAGAAGGAGGAGGTCAACCTCGACTACGCCATCAAGAACACAGACCGCGCCGCAGGCACGATGCTTAGCGGGCTCATAGCCTCGAAGCACGGCGAAGACGGCCTGCCTGACTCCACGGTGAACATAAAGTTCAAGGGAAGCGCGGGCCAAAGCTTCGGCGCATTCCTCGTAAAGGGAGTGAACTTCAAGCTCGAGGGCGAGGCCAACGACTACTTCGGCAAGGGGCTTAGCGGCGGACGCATAGCCATACTGCCGCCAGTGCGCAGCAACTTCAACGCCGAAGACAACACCATAGCGGGCAACACGGGGCTGTACGGAGCCACATCGGGCGAGCTGTACGTCAACGGAAAGGTGGGCGAACGCTTTGCCGTGCGCAACTCCGGGGCCATAGCCGTAGTCGAAGGAGCCGGAGACCACTGCTGCGAGTACATGACCGGAGGGCGCGTCGTCGTGCTGGGAGAGACCGGCCGCAACTTTGCGGCGGGCATGAGCGGCGGCGTAGCCTACGTATGGGACAAGCGTCACGACTTCGACTACTTCTGCAACATGGACATGGTGGAAATCAACCTCGTCGAGGAAAGCTCCTACCGCAAGGAGCTGCACGAGCTGATACGCCAGCACTACCTGTACACCGGCTCGAAGCTGGCACGCCAGATGCTCGACGACTGGGCGCGCTACGTGGAGGACTTCATCCAAGTTGTGCCCATAGAGTACAAGCGCGTGTTGCAGGAAGAGCAGGTAAGGAAACTGCAACAGAAGATTGCCGACATGCAGAGAGACTACTGAGTAAATGAAAAATGAATAATGAAAAATGAAAAATCGCCAGCCGAATTGAAGTCCATAAAGGTATTTTATGCACGTTGGCGACCATGTAATATCCACAAAAAGGTTATTTGTCATTCATTTTTCATTATTCATCAAAGCATCAAACAATTATTCATTATTCATTTTTCATTATTCATTAAAAACACATGGGAGACCCTAAAGCATTTCTTACGATACACCGCAAGGAGGCGGGATACCGCCCCGTGCATGACAGGATACACGATTTCGGCGAAGTGGAACAGACCCTTAACTCTAACGACCGCCGCCAGCAGGCGTCGCGCTGCATGGACTGCGGCGTGCCCTTCTGCCACTGGGCGTGCCCGCTGGGCAACAAGCCGCCAGAGTGGAACGACGCTTTGTATAAAGGCGACTGGGAACTGGCCTACCGGCTGCTCAACTCAACCAACGACTTTCCCGAGTTTACGGGCCGCGTATGCCCCGCACTGTGCGAGAAGGCGTGCGTGCTTAACCTCGTGGAGCACGAGCCAACGACCAACCGCGAGGACGAGGCGGCCATAACGGAGCACGCCTTCGAGGAGAACTACGTGCGCATACGCCACCCCGAACGCAACGGCATGAAGGTGGCCGTGGTGGGCAGCGGCCCCGCCGGACTGGTCGCCGCCAACCGCCTGAACCTGCTTGGCTACCAGGTGACGGTGTTCGACCGAAACGAGGATGCCGGCGGACTGCTGCGCTACGGCATACCAAACTTCAAGCTGAACAAGGCCGTCATAGACCGCCGCATGGGCATACTGCGGCAGGAAGGCATACAGTTCAAGTTCAACCAGACCATCGACACAGAGCACCTGCCCGGCGGTTTCGACGCCTACGTCATTGCCACGGGCACGCCCGAGGCGCGCAACCTCGCCGTGCCGGGCCGCGACCTGCGGGGCGTACACTTCGCTCTGGAAATGCTGGCGCAACAGAACCGCGTGCTGGCCGGAGCCGAAATAAAGCGCGACGAGCTGGTGAACGCCAAGGGGAAGGACGTGCTCGTAATAGGCGGAGGCGACACCGGCAGCGACTGCATAGGCACGGCTCACCGCCAGGGATGCCGCAGCGTCACGCAAATAGAAATCATGCCGCAGCCGCCCGTAGGCCCCGACGACCCGCACAACCCTTGGCCGCAGTGGCCGCGCACGCTCAAGACCACGTCGAGCCACGAAGAGGGATGCACGCGCCGGTGGAACGTCAACACGCTGCGCTTCATCGGCAAGGACGGCAAGGTATGCGGGCGCGGAGGTGCAGGAGATAACGTGGAAGCCCAACCCCGACGGCGGCCGCCCCGTGATGCAGCCCGTAGGCAAGCCCGAAGTAATAAAGGCCGACATGGTACTGCTGGCAATGGGCTTCCTGAAACCGCAGCTGCCGCAGGCTGCACCCAACGTGTTCGTATGCGGCGACGCCGCCAACGGAGCCTCGCTCGTAGTGCGCGCGATGGCCAGCGGACGCGACGCCGCGGCAAAGGTTGACGCATATCTTTCAGCCAAATGGAACCATCCACGTAACGCATTGACGCTCAACGCGTTGCAAAAGGCCGTCTTTTAGCCTCTAAAAGACGGCCTTTTACGTTGCAATTCATGGCCTTTTGGAATGCGAAAGGCCGTCAATCGCAGTTCATCCGCAAATCTTTTGGATGGTTGTTGAAAGTCATTCCGTTTATATCCTGCTGTAAGTTAGGCTGTCGGTAATGTGTTTTGGCGGATTTGCAATCCGCCGGAAAGAACTATAAGGATTTGCAATCCGCTCAAACCACACAGCCATGAGATGAATGTATGGGCATGTGCGGATTGCAAATCCGCAATTAGAAACCGCCGGATTGCAAATCCGGCGGAACAAATGCTTTCATTAATAGACCTTTATTTTATCCAACAGATTTGCGGATGAACCGTCAATCGCAGGTTTTACAGCCGTAGCCTTTGCTTTTATCAGCAAAAACATTATCTTTGCAGGCGGAACAAACAATGCGGACTGCGCCATGCGTCGCACGCCGCCTGCTAACCCTTATGAAAGAATTTCTGCAAGTATTGCGCCGCTTCGTGCCGCCATACAAAAAATATCTTGTACTCACCATCGTGTTCAACATCCTCTCGGCCGTGCTGAACATAGTGTCGTTCATGGCAATAATACCCATCCTGCAAATCCTCTTCAAGACCGAGAGCACCACCGCCACGGTGCATCTGATGGAGTGGCGGCTGTGGGAACACTTGTCCGCCTTCGACTTCGGCGCGCTCAAGGACGTGGCCGGCAACAACGCCGAATACTACGTGCGCCTGCTCATCAACGACTACGGGCAGACGCTCACGCTGCTCTTCATCGGCCTCGGGCTGGCTTTCATGACCCTGCTCAAGACCGGGGCCTACTTCATCTCGTCGGCCACCGTAATACCAATCCGCACGGGTATAGTGCGCGACATACGCAACCAGCTCTACCACAAAATCACTTCGCTACCCCTGGGCTTCTTCTCCGAGGAGCGCAAGGGCGACATAATAGCGCGCATGAGCGGCGACGTGCTCGAGGTAGAAAGCTCAATCATGGCCTCGCTCGACATGCTCTTCAAGAACCCGATACTCATCTTCGCCTACTTCACGACGATGATGCTCGTAAGCTGGCAGCTCACTCTGTTCACAATCCTGTTCGTCCCGCTTATGGGATGGGTCATGGGGCGCGTCGGCCGCAGGCTCAAGCAGAAATCGAAGGAGGCGCAGGCACTGTGGAGCGACACGATGAGCCAGGTGGAAGAGACGCTCGGCGGACTGCGCATAGTCAAGGCCTTCTGCGCCGAGGACAAGATGAACCGGCGCTTCGACAGGATAAATTCCGAGTACCGCGAGAACGTGCGCCGCGTCAACACCCGTCAGCAGATGGCCCACCCTATGAGCGAGTTCCTCGGCACGCTGATGATTGTCATCGTGCTGTGGTTCGGCGGAATGCTCGTGCTCGGCGGCAATGGGCTAAGCGGACCGACGTTCATCTACTACATGACAATACTGTACAGCATCATCAACCCCCTCAAAGACTTCGCCAAGGCGGGCTACAACATACCCAAGGGACTGGCCTCGATGGAGCGCATCGACAAAATACTGATGGCCGAGAACAACATAAAGGAACGCCCGGACGCGGTACACATCAGCGAGTTCAAGGACAAAATCGAGTTCCGCAACGTATCGTTCCGCTACGGGGAGAAGTGGGTGCTGCGCCACATCAACCTCACCGTGGAGAAAGGCAAGACCATAGCCATAGTGGGACAGAGCGGAGGAGGCAAGTCGACACTCGTTGACCTGATACCCCGTTACTACGACGTGCAGGAGGGCGAGGTGCTGATTGACGGCGTGAACGTCAAGGACATGGCCATACACGACCTGCGCCAGCTCATCGGAAACGTCAACCAGGAGGCAATACTCTTCAACGACTCCTTCCGCAACAACATAGCCTTCGGCGTGGCCGAAGCCACCCAGGAGCAAATAGAAGCAGCCGCGCGCATAGCCAACGCGCACGACTTCATCATGGAAACCGAGCACGGCTACGACACCAACATCGGCGACCGGGGCAGCCGCCTGTCGGGAGGACAGCGCCAACGCATAAGCATTGCGCGCGCAATACTCAAGAATCCGCCCATCCTTATACTCGACGAGGCCACCTCGGCGCTCGACACCGAGAGCGAACGCCTTGTGCAGCAGGCTCTCGAACACCTTATGAAGACGCGCACGACGGTTGCCATCGCCCACCGCCTTTCAACCATAAAGAACGCCGACGAAATCTGTGTAATACACGAAGGGCGCATCGTAGAGCGCGGCACACACGACCAGCTGCTCGCCATGGACGGCTATTACAAGAAGCTGAACGACATGCAAAGCCTGTAGACAAAGCCATGAAGAAAGCCATGCAAGCCATAGTTTACGCGGCGTTCCTTCTCATGTCGCTGCTCCCCTACAAAGCACTTTACGCCCTGTCGGGCGTTTTGTACCTCGTCACTTACCGCATTGTGCGCTACCGCCTGTCAACCGCAAGGCGCAACATGGCGGCCGCATTCCCCGAGAAAAGCCGCGAAGAGCTGCGCCGGATGGAGCAAGGCTTCTACCGCTGGCTGTCAGACTACTTCGTGGAGACGGTCAAGCTGATGACCGTATCGCACAAGGAGCTGATGCGCCACGTGGAGTTCCGCGGCACGGAGGCCGTAGAAGACTGCTTCGACCGCGGCCAGGCGTGCACCGGAATACTGGGACATTACTGCAACTGGGAGCTGCTTTCAGCCGCGGGCAAAGTGTTCACGCGCCACAAGGAGGCCGTAGTCGGACTGGTGTACGCCCCAATACCCAACAAAACCATCGACCGCCTGTTTATCAAGATACGGCAGAGCATGGGCGGAGTGTGCGTGCCCAAGAGGGACATACTGCGCTATCTGGTATCATTCCGCAGGCAAAACCTGATGAATATCTTTGGCTACATGGCCGACCAAGAGCCTCAATGCCACAAAGCCCAGCTGCGGCTTACCTTCCTGAACAGCACGGTCACGGCCATTACCGGCCCCGAACGGATAGCCCGCAAGCTGGGCAACGCCGTGTTTTACGTAGACACCGAGCGTCCCGAACGCGGCAAGTACGTGTGTACGTTCCGGCTTATTACGGACGACGCGGCATCACTGCCCGAGCACGAAGTGACAAGACGCTTCTTCGCAATGCTTGAACAGAGCATCCGCCGTGACCCGCGTTTCTACCTGTGGACGCAGGAAAGAGTGAAAAACTAAAAGTGAAGAGTGAATAATCCGTTGCCAATGACGGTTCGGATTAACATGAAAGTGAATACATCACATGACAATAGGATATGACGCGAAGCACATAGTGTGCGACAATACAGGGCCTGGCAGTTACGGCAGGACGCTCATTAACGACATAGCCGACGCCGCAACGCCCGACATAATGCTCAACCTGTACACCCCGGAACGCGGCGACGCCGCCCTGAGACGGCAGGTAACGCCGCGGCAAAACATAAAGTATGTCTACCCGGAAACAGGCATGAACCCCTTGGCAAAGGCTCTGTGGCGCACGCGGGGCATGGTGGCCGACCTCATGCGCGACGGCGTAAAGCTGTACCACGGGCTGTCGGGCGAGCTGCCGGTGGGCATAAAGGAGGCTGGGATTAAGACCGTAGTGACTGTACACGACCTCATCTTCATGCGCCACCCGGAGTGGTACCCGTGGCTTGAGAGGAAGATACTGGCGTGGAAATTCAAGAAGACTTGCATCGAGGCCGACCGCATAATAGCCATCAGCGAGTGTACCAAGCGCGACGTGATGCTGTACGGCGACGTGCCGGCCGACAAAATAGAAGTAATCTACCAGAGCTGCGGCACGCGCTACAAGATGCGCGAGGGCGAGAAGAAGATGCAGGAGGTGCACACCGACTACATGCTGCCCGAGCGTTACATAGTGAGCGTAGGCACGGTGGAAGAGCGCAAGAACGTGCTGCTGGCGGTAAAGGCTATGCGCCTGTTGCCCGCCGACGTTAGCCTGGTAGTAGTGGGAAAGCCGACCGCCTACTGCGAGAAGGTGAAGCGGTACGTGGCGCAGAACGGGCTGTCGGGCCGTGTGATGTTCCTGCACAATGTGCCGGCCGACGACCTCCCGGCCATATACCAGATGGCCGAAGCGTGCGTATGTCCGTCGCGCTACGAGGGCTTCGGGCTGCCCGTAATCGAAGCCATACAGAGCGGACTGCCCGTAGTGGCCTGCACGGGCAGCTGCCTTGAAGAAGCCGGAGGCAACGCCACGCTGTACGTAGACCCCGACGACGTGTACGGAATGGCCGATGCCATGAAGCTGACTCTCAAAGGAGCGCCCGGCCGCGACGAGCGCATCGCCGCCGGACGGCAGTACATCTCGCGCTTCGAGAACAACAACGTGGCGCAGCAGGTGCTCGCCGTGTACAACGAAGTGCTGAACGGCTGAGCCTTACCTTTTTACCCTTTTGCCTTTATACCTTTACCACATGTTCCCAGTCAGTCTATCGGCAGCCCGATGATGCAGCCCTTAAAGTCTTCTTTTTTGCCAACTGCGGCCTCGGCCTGCTTGACCATTTCGTCAAGCGAAGGCGTGCTCTCGGCCATCGCGGCCATGCTTAGGAACGAGCGGTAGAACCGCTTTTCCTTGTCATGCTGCCCCACGAGGCCGTATGTCTGCGCCACGTTGAAGATTGTAGCCATGCTTTTGTTGTTGCGCTTCAGCGCCTCGAGCCACGCGTAGATGGCGTTCCAGTAGTCACCTTTCTTGTAATATCCCTCGCCCAAGGCGCGCTTCACAATGTAGACCACGCGCCCGTCGGGCTGCATCAGGTTGTAAGCGATGTTAAGGTACTCGATGCCTTCGTCCACACTGCCCATGTCGATGCACACCATTCCGAGGCGGTACAGGCATCCGGCGTCCTTCATCTGCTTCATCTCAGCCGCCTTGAGCAGCCACAGGCGGGCAAGACTGTCCTGCCGCGTCTGCATGTATGACATGCCAAGCGAGTACACCACGTTGTACGACGAGTCGCCAAGAGCCAGCAGCTTACGGTAGACGGCCACGGCAGCGTCGAAGCTCTGCATGAGAAACTGCGCGTCGGCGTTCTGCCTGAGCACAGGAATGCACGTTGAATCCCTTTCGAGATAATCGTTGGTAAGCACCCTCGCGCTCGACGGCAGATACCTGTCGTCTGTGTTGTATATGGCCGCCACGGCGGCGGTCGTCTCCCCGTCCATGGGGCAGCGGCGCAGTATGGCGCGCCCCCAGGTCATCTGTCCGTCGTTGTCTTCAAGCCTCCTGTAACACTCGAACAGGCAACGCATCTGCTCCAGCGTAAGACTGTCGCCGCCCGGACCCGCCACCGGCAACATCGTATCGATGCAACGGCGGTAGTCGCCGCGCATATAATAACATCGCGCCACCTTCCGTTGCAGCGCGGCAGAGCTGTCGGCGGCCATCGCCTCGCCGTAATACGTCAGCGCGTGGAACGTGTCGTGCACGTCCATACAGCTGTCACCCCTCGCCTCCGCGCCGTCAGCCTGCCCGTAAGCAGCCGTGACTGTGGCTGCTAGCAGGGCGATAATAACAAATGTTTTACGCATCATAGTAATCCGTTTTTCACGTTTTCATACAAGGCAGAGGCGGCGCAGACGCGCAGAAAGACAGTCCGCTGCCGTTCTCGCGTGCGCCGCCCGCCTTATGCAAAGATAATGCAAACGAGTGGAAAGCAAGCTTGCTTGCAGTTTCCCGAGTGCGGCTTATCTTATGCAAAGATACCAATAAAAACGATAAGCACAAAGGAATATGCCATATTTAACTAAATATTTTAGTCTATTTTACCACCGCCTGCGTAACCGTCTGACATCCAGCGCATTGCAAAAGGCCGTCTTTTAGCGTGTAAAAGACGGCCTTTTGCATTGTAATTGACGGCCTTTCGGAATGCGAAAGGCCGCAAATTGAAAAACCATTTACGGAAGACGTCCGTGCAGACAGGCGTCAAAGCCCCATTTCCTTGATTATTTCCCTGACAACGTTCATCTTCACATTGGAGGCATCGGCCTTGTCATAGACAAGCAGCAGGTACACAGTGCCGTCCTGTTCGGTGACGAGGGCGTTCAACGTTATCACGCGTGCGCCTCCCGACTTGCCCCTGCCTTTCGAGCCTATGGCCATGCGTACCTTGCGCACATTTGGCGCAATCTCGACACCTTGGAGGGGATTTGACATAAGGCTTTCCAAAAACCTCTCATAATCTTCGGCAAGACTTCTATATCGCTTTGCCAGTCTCTTAAACTCTGATGTAACATAATCAGAGCGCACTATTTCTAAGCTCATCTATCAAAGATTCTGCGGTTTTCAACTTGATTTTCCCCTCCATGTGGTCTTTCACCTGTTGCAGGGCGAGGCGAAGCTCCTCGGTCAGGTCGCGTTTGCTCACCACGGCGTCCTCCGTATCTACCGGTGTGAGCTTGAAACTGCCTGACGAGCGCGACTTCAAGATGACGTCCTCGCCGCCACGGGCCATGTCGAGAAACTTTGTCTGGTTGGCTCTGAAATCCCTTGTGCTGATTACTATCATGACATTCTCCTTTCTTTTTAATATTGTTCTGCACTGCGAAGATAGGCAAAAGACCGTTGGTTACCAAATTGGACGCATTGTTTCACGCTATATTTAACAACATTTCACGGAAACAGCAATGTCATGGTGCATGGTAAAAGAAAACGGCGCAGCCATTGAGCCGCGCCGTTTTATATGCTGAATAATCTTAAAACAGCCTTTATGAGAAGGCCGCTTGCAGCGTCAGGGCTGCTTGCCGATGTAGGCGAGGATGCCTCCGTCAACGTAGAGTATGTGCCCGTTGACGAAGTCGGAAGCGTCGGAGGCGAGGAACACGGCCGGACCCATCAGGTCTTCGGGCGTGCCCCAGCGCGCAGCCGGAGTCTTCGACACGATGAAGCTGTCGAACGGATGGCGGCTGCCGTCGGCCTGGCGTTCGCGCAGCGGAGCGGTTTGCGGCGTGGCGATGTAGCCCGGGCCGATGCCGTTGCACTGTATGTTGTGCCCGCCGAACTCGGAGCATATGTTGCGCGTTAGCATCTTCAGGCCGCCCTTGGCCGCCGCGTAGGCCGACACCGTCTCGCGTCCCAGCTCGCTCATCATCGAGCATACGTTGATGATTTTGCCGTGGCCTTTCTTTATCATGCCCGGTATTACGGCCTTCGACACGATGAACGGCGCGTTAAGGTCAATGTCAATGACCTGGCGGAAGTCCTCAACCGACATCTCGGTCATGGGTATGCGCTTGATTATTCCGGCGTTGTTCACGAGAATGTCGATAGTGCCGAGCTCTTTCTCGATGTCGGCCACCATCTTCTTTACGTCCTCTTCGTTGGTAACGTCGCAGATGTAGCCCTTCGCGTCGATGCCCTTCGCCTTGTAGTCGGCCAAGGCCTGGTCCATGTGATGCTGCGAACGGCAGTTGAAGGCGATTTTAGCGCCTGCCTGGGCGTAAGCCTCGGCTATGGCGAAACCTATTCCGTAGGCCGCTCCCGTGACGAGAGCCACCTTGCCTTCGAGTGAGAATTTTTGTGAGAATGTATCCATTTCTTGTTGTAGGTTTTATCGCTTCCGCCCATGCCTATCGGGCTTATTAGGCTTATCGGGCTTATTAGGCCAATAGGACGAATTAGCCTGATGAGCCATATAGGCCGTGGCGGAGCTGTTGTTTGACGTTATTTCAGGTCGGTTATCTTGGAGAAGTCCTGGTCGCCGTAGTCAAGGTTCTCGCCTCCCATGCCCCAGATGAAGGTGTAGTTGTGCGTAGCTGCGGCGCTGTGTATGCTCCATTCGGGCGACAGCACGGCCTGGTCGCCGCGCATCCAGATGTGGCGTGTCTCGTCAACCTGCCCCATGAAGTGACACACGGCCTGCTCCTCGGGCACCTCGAAGTAGAAGTATGCCTCCATGCGGCGGCTGTGCACGTGGGCCGGCATGGTGTTCCATACGCTGCCGGGGGCAAGCTCCGTCATGCCCATCTGCAGCTGGCACGTGGGCAATACCTGCGATACGAGCATCTTGTTGATGTCGCGCTCGTTGCTCATCTCGAGCGAACCCATGTGGGCAACAACGGCGTCGGCCTTGGTAACCTTCTTGCAGGGGTACTCCTTATGGGCGGTAACGCTGTTGAAGTAGAACTTCGCTGGCTTCTGCGGGTCTGCGCTTGCGAAGAACACGTCGCGGTCGCCGCGGCCTATGTAGAGGGCCTCCTTGTAGCCAAGGGTAAATGTTTCATCGCCCACCTTGACCGTGCCTTCGCCCTGGCCTACGTTGAATATGCCGACCTCGCGGCGCGTAGTGAAGTAAGGAGCCTTAAGGGGGTCGATGGCTTCGAGCTTCAGCTCCTCTGCCACGGGCATCGCGCCGCCCACTACCATGCGGTCGTACATGGAGTAGACCATGTTCACCTCGTCGGCCGCAAACACTCGCTCGATGAGGAAGTCGCGGCGGATTCTCTTCGTGTCGTAGCTCTTCGCATCCTCGGGATGCGCTGCGTAACGGATTTCGTAATTTGTCTTCATATCGTATGTTTTGTTTTAGATAGTTACCGGAAAGGGCCTTACGGCCTTTGCAAAGTTACTAAAAAAAATCGCACTCGTTACATATTTAAGTACGATTATTGTATGAATAATACTTAAAAAAACTTTTCCTGCACAGCACATGCCGCGCTTTCAGCCGCGCAGTGCCGGCAGGCGCCGAAAAGCCTTGTGGCAGGCGGTTTTGCGAAAGACGGCCTTTCGCAATGCGAAAGGCGGCCTTTTAGCGTGTGAAAGACGGCCTTTCGCAACTCAAAAGGCCGTCTTTCGCAAAAC
>ERZ1664506.15-NODE-15-length-15764-cov-7.447260_pt1 | contig 15764 bp, 9 predicted proteins | sample MGYA00575341_ERZ1664506 | MGnify/ENA primary metagenome ERZ1664506 (study PRJEB40874, sample SAMEA4040754) | Gallus gallus | biome: gut; material: content | place: India | collected 2016-01-01 | study: EMG produced TPA metagenomics assembly of PRJEB14491 data set... | reverse complement strand
TGTGTTATTAAAGTTGCAGATTAGTAACATTTTATTATTTTTGCAGCCGAAAATAAAGACAAAGTGTTTAAAGGAAAGTTTTTGTTTTAATTTAATTAAAAGCTTTATGGGAAAAAGGTTATTTATCATCATGTCATTTTGTATCGCGCTGTGCAGCGCGGCAATGGCACAGACACGCGTGCGAGGCACGGTCGTGTTTGAGAGTGACGGCGAGCCGGTGACAGGAGCCACCGTCACTATTGACGGCACCAAGGTGGGCACGGTGACGGACACTGAAGGAAAGTTCAGTATCACTATGCCCGGCGATGCCAAGTATCTTAAGGTGACTTTTGTGGGATACAAGCCGGTCACAATTGCCGCAAAAGACGGCATGAGGATAACATTGCAGGAAAACCGTGCCGAGCTCGACGAGGTCATCGTCACCGGCTACGGCAACTTCAAGAAGGCGTCGTTCACCGGTTCGGCCCAGACTCTTAACACCGAACCGCTCGAAGACGTGCCGGTAATTAACATAGCCGACAAACTTGCCGGCGGCGTGGCTGGTGTCACGATAGGCCAGACGTCAGGAGCGCCGGGCGGAACTAACAGCATCCGCATACGTGGTATGAGTTCAATCAACGCCGGCAACGACCCGCTTATCGTCATCGACGGCACGCCCGTGCAGAGCGGAAATTACAGTGCGTTTACGTATGACGACGCCGGTTCTGACGTACTCTCTTCACTCAACTCCAACGACATCGAGTCATTGACCGTCATCAAGGACGCTGCGGCAGCCTCTCTGTACGGTTCGCGTGCGGCCAACGGCGTCATCGTCATCACCACGAAGAGCGGCAAGGTGGGCAAGACCAACGTATCTTTCCGCGCTGACTGGGGTTTTTCTAACATGGCTATCAACTACCGCCCGACCCTCGGAGGAGAGGCGCGCCGCGAACTGCTCCAGAAAGGTTTGGAGAATTACGCCATATATGAAGGAGGAATGACGGCTGATGAGGCCGCGGCCTTCGCCGGCGAAAACATCGACGGCTTTGCTGCAAAGCCTGAAGGCGGCTGGACCAACTGGAAAGACCTGCTCTTCCGCACGGGTTCCCACTCTAACTACCAGGTAGGAGTGTCAGGAGGCAACGACCGCACGAAGTTCTACACGTCATTGTCTTACAACAAGCAAGATGGTATCGCCTACAACCAGGGTTTGGAACGCTTCACCGGCAACGCCAACCTTACGCATAAGTTCGGCCGCTTCGAGTTGCAGGTTACGAGCCAGTTCTCACGCACTCGCCAGAACAAGGTGAGCGAGGGAACGTCTTACGACAGCCCGATAATGAACTACGCCTTCTCACAGAGTCCGTCTGACACGCCTTACAACAGCGACGGAACTCTCAACAGCGGCAGTGGCCTGTTCGGCATCAACCCGTTGTTCGAGTTAAAGCATTCGTCTGACGTGAACACTGCAACAAAGGCATTCAACACGGTGAAGTTGAGCTGGAACATCTGGGACAACTTGAAACTGAGTGAGAAAATTGCTTACGATTACTACAACGGAACTGAAGACGTGCTATGGGACAGGGAGTCAAACAACGGCGAACCTGGCGGTGTGATGCAGCGTTACATCATATCTTACGGACAGCTTAACACGCAGACCCAGCTCTCTTACGACAAGACTTTCGGCCGACATAACATCAACGCCTTGCTCGGCTTTGAGACTGAGGATTACAAAATCAGCTACAACTACATGTCTGGACAGGACTATCCCGGCGACCTTTACGAACTGGCAAACGCCGGAACTACCGACGCAAACACGGAGAAACAGTCGTACAGGATGACGTCGTTCCTCGGCCGCGTTGACTACAACTACGCCGGACGCTACTATCTCGGCGCAAGTTACCGCACCGACGGCACGTCGCGCCTCTCGCGCGAAAACCGCTGGGGCACGTTCTGGTCAGTGTCTGCCGCATGGAGATTTATGGACGAGAAGTTCCTTGAGTCGCTCAAGGGCGTGCTTACTGACGGCAAGTTGCGCTTCTCTTACGGAGTGAACGGCACGCAGCCGAGCAGCTACTATTCTTACATGAGCCTCTATTCTTACGGCTTGAAGTATGGCGGTTTGCAGGGCATAGGCATTACGAGCATAGCCAACCCCGACCTGAAGTGGGAAAAGAACAATACTTGGAACATTGGTCTCGACCTCACCTTCCTCAACCGCATCACCATGAGCCTCGACTACTACCAGCGCAAGACCAGCGACTTGATTTACGACCTGCCGGTATCACAGACTGGCGGACAGTATAACAGCGACTACTCCGTCACAACGCCTATAAACATCGGAGAGATGCAGAACAAGGGTGTGGAACTTACCATTACATCGATTAACTTCGACAAGAAGGACTTCAAGTGGACAACTTCACTCAACTTGGCGCACAACAGCAACAAGCTGACAAAGCTCGACGGCGAGAAAGACGAGATAGTAAGCGGCCCGCTGATTCACCGCATTGGCGAACCATACTACTCTTACTACCTCTACGAGTACGCAGGTGTAGACCCTGAGACCGGCAACCCGCTTTATTACCTCAACGACGGAACTGAGAACGCCCGCAATACGACAACCAATGTTGCTGAGGCCAAAAAGACCATCGTTGGCAGCCACCAGGCATCGGTTGAGGGCGGTATCACCAACAACCTGCGCTGGAAGTTCATCGACCTCGGCTTCACGCTGACCTACTCTCTCGGCGGCGACGCCTTCGACTACGCCACATGGCTGCACAGCGACGGCGGCACATACCTCTACAGCGGAGCAGTGCCTGCGGGCTACAAGCTGTCTGACATGTGGACAGGCCCTGGCGACACTGGCGCCAAGCTGCCTAAGTTCCAGTACGGAAACGCCTCTACGTCTTACTCGTCACGCTGGCTGATGCCTACCGACTACCTGCGCTTGAAGAACATCACGATAGGCTTCACCGTGCCGAAGAGCATCACAAGCAAGGTTGGCATCGACAAGCTGCGTTTCTACTTCTCAGGCAGCAACCTGCTGACGTGGAAGTCAGACAAGCTCGTGGTTGACCCGGAGATGGCTCCCAATGGATGCATGACATTCGAGACGCCGGCGTACAGGACGTTCACATTCGGCTTGGACCTCAGCTTCTAACAACCATCCCTAACAGTAAAAGCGCGCGGACGGCACATTCCAGCCGTCTACGCCGAAACAAAGAAAGGACATAAAAATAAAAAGACAATGAAAACAACATCATTATTATATAAAGTGCTGGCTTGCGCGGCAGTGATGGCAGGCACGACGTCGTGCGTGAACGACTGGCTCGACCAGTCGCCAACCACCTCCATTAACGCAGACGGAGCCGTGGCCACGACAAGCGACGTTAACCTTGTCCGCACTGGTATGTACTCCGCCCTTAAAGGTACGTCACACCTCATTGACTACTACGGACGCAGCATGTTCATCTACGGCGACATGAGGGGCGAAGACGTACAGTACAACTACGCCAAAGGTTCTAACCGAGGCAGCTTCTATTACTACATGACTTACACCACGGCTGACAACTTCGGCAGCAACAACACTCCGTGGCAGGCACCGTTCGTAGTAATCGACAGGGCCAACCGAGTGATACAGCCGATAGAGGACGGCGCGCTGAGCAATGCCGCCGATAACGCCGAACTGCTGGCACGGTATGAGGCCGAGGCCAAGGTGGTGCGCGCGATGGCGCTGTTCGACCTTACCCGTATCTACGGCAAGCCTTACACCGAAGACGGTGGCGCCTCGCTGGGCGCGCCTATAATACTGGCACCCGTTGAAGACCCGTATGCCAACAAGCCCGCGCGCAACACTGTGGCAGAATGCTACGCACAAGTGGAGAAAGACCTCAACGAGGCGGTTAACTCCGGTGCGCTGCCTACCGACTACAGCACCGACAACCAGGGCTACATCAACCTTTGGGCTGCCAAGGCCCTGCAAGTGCGCGTCTACATGACGAAGGGCGAATGGGACAACGCCCTCACCGTGGCGAAAGACATAATCAACAACTCGCCTTACCAGCTTTGGACCACCGGCGAGTACGCCTCGGCATGGGGCAAGGGCAACTCCGCACACTTGAAAGAGATGATTTTTGAAATCGCAATCAATGACAACACCGACTGGGTAGACCGCGAAGGCATAGCCTATACGTTGGCCGACCCCGATGGAGCCTCACCTGGATACGGCGACATCATAGTGTCAAAAGACTTTGCAACAATGATGGAGAGTGACCCTGCCGACGTTCGCAACCGGATATTGCTGAAAGCGGGCGGCTCGGCTGACGACTACAGCAGCTTCAACGACCCTGACTTCACAAACCACGGGGTGTTCATCAACAAGATGCCGCCCTACAACGGCGACGTGCGCTATGCCAACGTACCGATGCTGCGCCTCTCTGAGGTGTACCTCTCGGCTGCCGAGGCTGCATACAACCTGCACGACACGGGCACGGCGGCGCAGATGCTCAACGCCATCATATCCAACCGTACGACCGACGCTACGAAGCTCGTCACTGCCGGAGACATCACGCTCGACCGCATCTATATCGAACGCCGCAAGGAGCTTGTAGGCGAAGGCCAGCGTTACTTCGACGTGCTGCGCCGCGGCGAGACGGTAACACGTTACACTGACGTTAAAAACCGCGGATGGCACGATGCGCTCAACGAAGACGCGCGCACCTTCAACCGCGACTCTAAGAAGGCTCTGCCGCTGATACCGCAAAGCGAAATCAATGTAAACCCCAACATGCAGCAGAACCCTACCTATTGACACTCTCTAATTAAGTGAATAAAGGATACTTTCGTATCCACTGCGCCCGATGAGCCGTGACGGCGACTAAGGCGCACAACCTTTTATGTTGGCCGCCGCAGACGCAATGTCTGCGGCGGCTTTTTTGTCAGGTTGCGCTTGGCCGCAGCACGTCAGGCCATGTATAGCCACGCCGTTTGCGGGTCATCCGCAAATCTGTTGGATGAAATATAAGGTAAATTAATGAAAGCATTTGTTCCGCCGGATTTGCAATCCGGCGGTTTCTAATTGCGGATTTGCAATCCGCACATGTCCATACATTTATCTCATGGCTGTGTGGTTTGAGCGGATTGCAAATCCTTATAGTACTTTTCGGCGGATTGCAAATCCGCCAAAACACATTACCGCCGCATGGATTGCAGTAGGATGTTTTCGTAAACAGGACTTGTATATCATCCAACAGAATTGCGGATGAACCCCAATAGGCCGTGTTTTATCCTCCAAAAGGCCGCCTTTTGCGTTGTAAAAGGCCGTCTTTTGCAAGCTAAAAGGCGGCATATTGGCAAGTGGTTGATTATCAGGCGGTTATGCGTTGGCCGCGAACTGCGTTGGAAAGAGCCGTCCAAACACACCGTTTGGACGGCTCTTACGCCTCGTTTGGACGGCCTTTGCGTACCGTCCCGGCGGCTCTTCCGTGCGGCGGCGGCCGCCGCCGCGTCAGGGTTAAATAGCATTAATAAGGTAAGAAAATGGCGAAAGACGCTGTGGGTATCGGATTTTTTTGCTAAATTTGCACGCAATAAATTTTCAAGTAATATATGTCATCATTTGTTGCAGATAAAATTGTAATGGACGGCTTGACTTTTGACGACGTCCTCTTAATCCCGGCTTATTCTGAAGTATTGCCCAAGACGGTAGAGTTGCAAACCAAGTTTACGCGCAACATAGCGTTGAACATCCCGTTCGTGACGGCGGCGATGGACACCGTTACCGAGTCGGCCATGGCCATAGCCATAGCCCGCGAGGGAGGCATCGGCGTCATCCACAAGAACATGTCAATCGCCGACCAGGCACGGCAGGTGGCAATCGTGAAGCGTGCGGAGAACGGAATGATATACGACCCCGTCGTAATCCGCCGCGGCTCTACGGTGAAAGACGCTCTCGACATGATGGCCGAGTACCACATCGGAGGCATACCCGTGGTTGACGACGAGGGTCACTTGGTAGGCATCGTGACTAACCGCGACCTGCGTTTCGAGCGTCGTCTCGACCGCAAGGTTGACGACGTGATGACCTGTGAGAACCTTGTCACCACGCACATGCGCACCGACTTGAGCGACGCCGCGCAAATCTTGCAGGAGAACAAAATCGAGAAGCTGCCCGTGGTTGACTCTGACAACAAGCTCGTAGGACTTATTACATACAAAGACATAACCAAGGCCAAGGACAAGCCCATGGCCTGCAAGGACGAGAAGGGCCGCCTGCGCGTGGCCGCCGGAGTGGGTGTTACCACCGACACGCTCGACCGCATACAGGCTCTTGTCGAGGCCAACGCCGACGCGATAGTAATCGACACTGCCCACGGTCATTCCAAAGGCGTAATCGAGAAGCTGCGCGAGGCAAAGGCGGTGTTCCCCGGTGTTGACATCGTTGTGGGCAACGTGGCTACCGGAGCTGCCGCAAAGATGCTCGTTGACAACGGAGCCGACGCCGTAAAGGTGGGCATCGGCCCGGGTAGTATCTGCACCACGCGCGTCGTTGCAGGCGTAGGCGTGCCGCAGTTGAGCGCCGTTTACGACGTGGCCTGCGCGCTTGAAGGCACCGGTGTGCCTCTCATCGCCGACGGCGGACTGCGTTATTCGGGCGATGTAGTCAAGGCCCTGGCTGCCGGAGGCTACAGCGTGATGATTGGTTCGCTCGTTGCCGGAACGGAGGAAAGCCCCGGCGACACAATCATATTCAACGGCCGAAAGTTCAAGAGCTACCGCGGCATGGGCAGCCTCGAGGCCATGGAGAACGGCTCTAAGGACCGTTACTTCCAGGCTGACACCAAGGATGTGAAGAAACTCGTGCCCGAAGGCATCGCCGGCCGCGTGCCTTACAAGGGAACTTTGCAGGAAGTTGTCTACCAGCTTGTAGGCGGTCTGCGCTCGGGCATGGGCTACTGCGGCGCAAAAGACATAGAGGCGCTGCACGGAGCGAAGTTCGTCCGCATAACCAACGCCGGCGTACTGGAAAGCCATCCGCACGACATTTCCATCACAAGCGAGGCTCCCAACTATTCAAGGCCGGAGTAATAGCTTGGCATACAAGTGGCAAGCAGACAGTAACAAGCAGACAAGCAGGCAGGCGGCAAGGCATATATTGCCTTGTCACTTGCCAACTTGTCACTGCCAACTAATATATGATGAAGTTCTTAACCACCATTGCCGCCGTGCTTCTTGGCGGAAGCTTGGCTTGTGCGCAGCAGGAAGACCCTGTCGTGATGAAAATCAACGGCGTGCCGGTAACGCGCTCGGAGTTTGAGTATTCATATAATAAAAACAACTCTGACGACGTAATCGACCGCAAGACCGTTGACGAATACGTAGACCTTTTCATCAATTACAAGCTGAAGGTGGCCGCCGCGCTCGACGCGCGTCTTGACACCCTGTCTTCTTTCAAGCAGGAGTTCGCCCTGTACCGCGACCAGGAGGTGCGCCCCGTTTTTGCCGACAGCGCAGCCATGCTGGCCGAGGCCAAGGCCGTGTATGCCCGTACCAAGGAGCACATCGGTCCGCGCGGACTTGTCAAGCCTGCACATATATTAATGTATGTGGAGCAGAAAGCCCCTGCCGCCAAGTATGAGGAGGCGCGCCAGAGGGCCGACTCTATATATAAGGTGTTGAAGGGCGGAGCCGACTTTGCCGAACTGGCGCGCCGCTACTCGCAAGACCCCGGGTCGGCGAAGAATGGCGGCGAGCTGCCTTGGATTCAGCCCGGACAGACCCTCAAAGAGTTTGAGGACGCGGCGTATGCCTTGCAGCCAGGCGAGATGAGCGGCGTAGTGGAGTCGCCTGTGGGCTTCCACATTATCCTGATGAAGGCGCGCAAGCAGCTTGAACCGTTTGATTCGCTCAAGAACAGCATACTCCGCTTTATCGAGGCAAGGGGGCTTCGCGAGAGCATCGTTGATCGTAAAATCGACGAAATAGTAAAAGCCTCCGGCGGAAAGCTGTCGAAGGAGGATGTAATAAGCCAGAAGGCGGAAGAACTTTCGGCCAAGGACGCCAGTCTGAAATACCTCCTTCAGGAGTATCATGACGGCCTGCTGCTGTACGAAATCAGCAACCGCACGGTGTGGGAGAAGGCCGCCAGGGACGAGGCCGGGCTTGAGGCGTATTTCAAGAAGAACAAAAAGCAGTATTACTGGACGCAGCCGAGATATAAGGGCATGGTGTATCACGTCAAGCAGAAGGACGACGTGAAGGCCGTGCGCGAGTGTGTGGAAGGCGTGCCGTTCGACAAATGGGCCGACGTGCTGCGCTCCACGTTCAACAATGATTCTGTTCTGCGCATACGTGTTGAGAAAGGCATCTTCAAGGAAGGCGACAACGCGTTCATCGACAAGATGGTGTTCAAGAAGGACACTACCGTCACTCCTCTCAAGGATTTCCCCATCGATGCCGTCTATGGCAAGCTGCTAAAGAAGAAACCCGACAGCTACGAGGATGTGCGCGGACTTGTTACGGCCGACTATCAGGAAATGCTGGAGAAGCAATGGGTGGCCGATTTGAGGCGGAAATACCCCGTAGAGGTGTACCGCGACGTATTGGAAACAGTAAACAAGCATAGCAAATAAATATATGAAGATAACAGGCAAAACGGCCTTATGGCTCACAGCGTCGGTCTTTTTCATAGCCGGTGCGGGCGCAACTACGGTCAATGGCGGAGAAGGTGACGGCGTTACGGCATCTGCCAAGGTTGATTCTGTCAATGCGGAACCCAATCCCGCCAGTGTGGTTGACGAGGTGATATGGGTCGTAGGAGACGAGGCAATCCTGCTTTCCGATGTCGAGAACGTCAAGATGCCGAGCGAACAGGAAGGCATGAAGTGGGACGGTAACCCAGATTGCATGATACCCGAGCAGCTGGCGGTGCAAAAGTTGTTCCTGCACCAGGCGGCAATCGACTCTGTGGAGGTGACCGAATCTGACGTTGCACGCAGCGTGGAGCAGCAGATTAACTTCTGGATTCAGACGGCGGGAGGCAAGGAAAAGCTTGAGGAATACAAGAACATGAGCCTCTCCGAGCTGCGCCAGACGCTGCACGATGACTTCCGTGACAGGCTGATGATTGACCGCGAGCGTGAGCAGCTGGTGCAAGACATCACCGTGTCGCCGGCCGATGTGCGCCGTTATTTCAGCGCTTTGCCCGAAGACAGCCTGCCAATCATTCCGACGGAGGTGGAAGTTCAAATCATAACACGTGAGCCGAAGGTGGACCAGAAGGAGGAGGACCGCGTGAAAAACGAGCTTCGCGAGTACACGGAGCGTGTAACCAAGGGCGAGACTTCGTTTGCTACGCTTGCCACATTGTATTCGGAAGACCCGGGAACGGCGCGCCAGGGCGGCGAGTTTCAGGACTATGTGGGGCGTGGAATGCTTGACCCTACGTTTGCGAGTGTGGCGTTCAACCTGACCGACCCCAAGAAGATATCCAAGATTGTGGAGACGGAGTTCGGCTTCCACATCATACAGCTCATCGACAAACGCGGCGATAAAATCAAGGTAAGGCACATCCTGCTCAAGCCGAAGGTTACACAGGAGGAGATAGACCAAGCCAAGTTGCAGCTTGACTCCATTGCAGACAACATCCGTTCGGGCAAGTTCTCGTTCGAAGAGGCGGCTTCTTTCCTGTCTGACGACAAGGACACGCGCAACAACAACGGTCTGATGGCAAACATGGGCGACGACGGGCGCATGACGAGTCGCTTCCAGATGCGCAACCTTCCGTCCGAGATAGCGCGCGTGGTAGATACGCTCAAGGTGGGCGAAGTGTCTGCCCCGTTCCAGATGATTAGCGAGAAGAACGGCAAGACGCTGTGCGCCGTGGTGAAATTGAAGAACCGTGTGGAGACGCACCGCGCCACCATCACCGAGGATTTCCAGGCAATGAAGAACATCGTCCTTGCCAAACGCAAGGAGGAGTTTATCGACAAGTGGATTAGGGACAAGATAAAGACGACGTACGTCCGCATCAACGACCGTTACAAGAGTTGCGATTTCAAATACGAAGGTTGGGTCAAATGACTACAAACGAGAAAATAAAGGCTTTGTTCCGAGGGCACAGGGTACTGATTTTGGCAGTCCTGTGCCTTTTTGGACTTGGGTTGGTGCAGTCGCGCCAAGCACCAAAGAAGAAGGCGCGGCCAAAGACCAACGAGCGTGTTTATCTCATTCACGCCGACCGGTTGCGCTTCGACCAGTTCGGCCCCGTGCCCGGTGCGCAGGTGCTCAACGGCAACGTAGCCTTCCGTCATCAGGGGGCGAAGCTGTATTGCGACAGCGCTTACTTCTATCAGGAAAGCAATTCGTTCCGCGCCTTCGGGCATGTTAGGATGTATCAGGGCGACACTTTGTCGCTGTTCAGCGACTATGCGTATTACGACGGCAACGACCAGATGGCCGAGGCGCGCTACAACGTGGTGCTGACCCACCGCAAGACCAAGCTCTATACCGACAGCCTTAACTACGACCGCCTGTATGGCATAGGCTATTTTTTCGAGGGCGGCAAGATGATAGACAAGGACAACGTGCTCGTTTCGGACTGGGGAGAGTACGATACGGAGACGCGTGAGGCCGTGTTCAACTATTCGGTGAACCTGAAAAATCCGCAGTTCGTGCTTGAAACCGACACCCTGCACTACGACACGCGTACGTCGTTGGCGCACATCGTGGGGCCGTCGAAAATCACGTCGGGCGCAAGCGTCATCCACACGGCGCAGGGATATTACGACACCGACAAGGATTTTGCCCGCCTGTATGGCCGCTCCACGCTTGAGAACAACGGCAAGACGCTGACCGCCGACAGCCTGTTCAACGACGACAAGACCAAGATAAGCGAGGGCTTTGGCAACGTGGTGTACAACGATACGGTGAACAAGAACGCCATGACGAGCAACTACTTCTGGTACAACGACAGCACGGGCTACGCCTTCGCTACCGACAGTGCCGTGATGAAGGACTACTCGCAGGGCGACACGCTCTTTGTACATTCGGACACGATGAAGGTGTACACGTTCAACATCGACACCGACTCGGTCTACCGCAAGGCGCATTGCTATTACAAGGTGAGGGCGTTCCGCACCGACGTGCAGGCCGTGTGCGACTCGCTGGTGTACAACACCAAGGACTCGTGCATGACAATGTACAAGGACCCGATTACCTGGAACGCCAACCGTCAGCTGCTGGGCGAGGTAATCGAGGTGTTCTTAAAAGACTCGACCATCGACCACGCGCACGTCATAAACCAGGCTCTGTCGGCCGAGATGCTGCGCGACAGCCTGAAGTTCAACCAGGTGTCGTCGCGCGAGATGTTTGGTTTCTTCGAGGACGGGGCCATCCGCATGACCGAGGCCGTGGGCAACGTGCAGGCCATCTACTACATGCAGGACGACCGCGACAGCTCTTTCACCAACATGGGCTACATCGAGACTGACACCATGCGCATGTTTATGAAGGACCGTAAGCTGCAAAAGATATGGACGTGCAAACAGACGGGCAGGATGTACCCGATAACGCAAATCCCGCCCGACAAGAAGGAATTGCCCGCGTTCGTATGGTTTGACTACATCCGTCCGCGCGACAAATACGACATATTCAACTGGCGCGGCAAGGCTAAGGGCACCGAGCTGCGCAACATAGAGCGGCGTGCCGCCCCGTTGCAGTTCATCGGAAAGGGCGGCAAAGTGTCTGACGCAGAGCCTGCCGCAGTCCCCGCCACGCCGCCTGAGCAGACGCCCGTACAGGAAAAGGCCGCCGCGGCGCAACCGCCTGAGACGGTCGCTGAACCGGTGGAGGACTGACGCATGGGACTGTTCAGCCAGCGCAAGCCGCGCCGCTTCGAGCACAGATATATGTTCGTTGACGAGCGCAAGGACAAGCTCAAGGCCGTGGAGGAGCGCGCCAAGGCCGGGCTTGGCATGGGCGGCTCTGCTCCGCAGGGGCACGAGCGGCTGCGCGGCACGTTCCTCGCAGCCACGCGCCACGCCTCGCGCCGACGCGAACGCCGACTGGCCGGGGGCTTGGTGCTTACGTACGGAGCCATCCTCGTGCTGCTCGTAGTGCTCATTGCGGTGTGGAAGATGCTGCTCTCTATGTAGCGGCAGACGGTATTCCGTGTGACAATGTGAGGTTGACAAATTGTCTGTCAGCCATAGATTTTTATCCAATCCTTAACTTATTGAAAACCAATATGTTGCGAAACACTGTGCAAAAGGCCGTCTTTCGCGTTGCAAAAGGTGGCCTTTCGCAAGGCGTTTTGCCGCATATTGCCAAGCCGCATGTCGGCGGCACGGTTTTTGCAACACGCATTTACAGTTTGAATACATTATAATACGATGAGCGACATTATACAACTGCTGCCCGATTCGGTGGCAAACCAAATAGCCGCAGGCGAGGTAATCCAGCGTCCCGCGTCGGTAATCAAGGAGCTGGTGGAGAACTCCATCGACGCCGGAGCAAAGACGGTGAACGTGCTCGTGACCGATGCCGGGCGCACGTCAATCCAGGTGATTGACGACGGTTGCGGCATGTCGGAGACCGACGCGCGCATGTCGTTCGAGCGTCACGCCACGTCCAAAATCCGCAAGGCCGACGACCTGTTCGCCCTGCGCACGATGGGCTTCCGCGGCGAAGCCCTTGCCTCCATAGCCGCCGTGGCGCAGGTGGAGCTGCGCACGCGTGCCAAGGGCGACGACATAGGCACGCATCTGTCTGTCGCCGGGTCGAAGGTAGTAGGGCAGGAGCCCGTGTCGTGCCCCGTAGGCAGCAACTTCTCGGTGGAAAACCTGTTCTACAACGTGCCGGCGCGGAGGAAGTTCCTGAAGTCGAACTCTACCGAGCTGAACAACATCCTCGCCGCCTTCGAGCGCATCGCGCTGGTATATCCCGGCGTCAACTTCACCTTCCACAGTAACGGCGTGGAGACTTTTAACCTGAAAAGCGGCAACCTGCGCCAGCGCATCGTTGACATCTTCGGCAAGAAACTCAATGCCGACCTGCTGCCCGTAGGCGTAGAGACCACCATATGCAACATCACCGGCTTCGTAGGCAAGCCCGAGTCGGCGCGCAAGAAGGGCGCCCACCAGTATTTCTTCGTCAACGGGCGGTACATGAAGCACCCGTATTTCCACAAGGCCGTGATGACCGCCTACGAGCGCATCGTGCCACAGGGGGAGCAAGTGCCGTACTTCCTGTACTTTGAAATCAACCCCGAAGACATCGACGTGAACATCCATCCTACCAAGACCGAAATAAAGTTTGAGAACGAACAGACCGTATGGCAGGTGCTTCTGGCAGCCGTCAAGGACACCATAGGGCGGTTTAACGACGTGCCGTCAATCGACTTCGACACCGAGGGCAAGCCCGATATTCCCGTCTTCGACCCCGGGCACACCTTCCCGTCTGCACCGAAGGTAGACTACAATCCGGCCTACAACCCGTTCAAAAGCACGCCGTCATACGTGCCGAAAGACCACGGCACAGGTGCGCCCGGCGGCTGGGAACAGCTATACGGCGCGGCCTTGGAGCGTGAGGACGACGGCCTGCCCGATGCGCCCGAGGCCGGTGGCGGACTGTTCGGGACGGCCGTCGACGCGGACGAAAGCTCCGATGTGGCCGAAGAAAAGTCGCCCGCCCACTACCAGTACAAGGGCAAGTACATCATGACGGCGGTAAAGTCGGGCCTTATGATGATAGACCAGCACCGCGCGCACATGCGCATACTGTATGACAAATACATGGCCCAGATGGACGGACGGGGCGGAGCTTCGCAACAGATGCTGTTCCCCGAGATGGTTACATTCACCCCGTCGGAGGACGTTCTGCTGCAAAAGATGCGCCAAGACCTCGACTGCCTCGGCTTCGACCTTGCCCCGCTGGGCGGCGGCAGCTACTCGGTCAACGGCGTGCCGGCCGGCCTTGACGGCGTGGATTTCGTCAAGATGCTTAAGAATATGGTAGCTGAATACGCCGAGACGGGGGCCTCCGCCGCCGACGGAGTGCGCCGCCTGCTGGCCCTGCAGCTTGCGCGCGGGGCGGCAATCCCCTATGGCCAGGTGCTCAACAACGCCGAGATGGAGAACGTTGTGAACGAACTGTTTACATGCTCCAACGTCAACTACGCCCCTGACGGCAAACCCGTGGTGGCCATGTTGAAACAACAGGATATCGAGAGGCTGTTTGGTTGAAATGTCCTTAGAAGTGGCATTTTGTTCGGTAAAAGCATGGGGAAATGTAAAATAAATTCGGAAAAAGCGTTGATTGTTAAGAATTTATTACTATCTTTGCAATGTAGAGCCTCCATAGAGAGGAGTCTCGGTTAAATGTTTTATTGATTGTTTAATATTAAGAGTTATGAAGAAATTATTTATCGCATTGATTTTTGCGTGTGTCTCTGTGACCGGAATGGCACAGAACGCAGACATTACGGAGAAGTACAGCGTTGCGACTAACTCGTTTTGGAGCAACTGGTTCATCCAGGCCGGCGTAACATGGGACGCATGGTACGGCAACTACGAGGATGGCATGGGCCTCTCCAAGAGTCCGTTCAAGAAGTTCCGCTCAAATCCCGGAATTTCAATCGGCATCGGTAAGTGGTTCACTCCCGGCCTTGGACTTCGCACAAAGGTGCAAGGCATATGGGGAAAGTCTGTATGGGACGGTGACGACAACGGCAACCTCAACCGCTACTGGATGGTCAACGAGCAGGTGCTCTTCAACCTGAGCAACCTCTTCTGCGGCTACAATGAGGACCGTGTGTGGAACTTCATCCCATTCTTCGGTGCAGGACTGGCGCGCTCTTGTACCTACAACAGGTACGCAATGGGGCTCAGCGTAGGTATCTTGAACGAGTTTTGGGTAAACAAGCGTCTCGCCATCAACTTTGAAATAGGATGGAACCGCTACGAGAGCGACATCTGCGGAATGCCCGCAGAGATGGGCTCCGGCATCATGAACCACCCCAACCATGCGTATGCAGAGGTAGGTATCACTGTAAACCTTGGCAAGAGAACATGGAACAAGGTGCCCGATGTTGACGCTATCAAGGCTCTGTCGCAGTCGCAAATCGACGCCCTCAACGCCCAGCTGGCTGACGAGAAGGCTGAGAACGAGCGCCTGAAGAACGAGCTTGCAAACAAGAAGACCGAGCCTGTGGTTAAGGTTGAGAAAGAATATGTCACCACTCCGGTATCTGTATTCTTCAACCTCAACAAGTCGGCTATTGCTTCCAAGAAAGACCTTGTGAACGTGAAGAACCTCGCCGACTATTCGAAGGACAACAACGCTAAGCTCGTTGTCACAGGTTATGCGGACAGCGCGACAGGTCCTGCCGACTACAACCGCGCACTTTCGCAGAAGCGTGCAGAGCGTGTTGCTGACGAACTCGTGAAGATGGGTGTTAAGAAAGAGAACATCCAGATTGTAGCTAAGGGTGGAGTTGACACTCTCGTGCCGCCTTCTTACAACCGCCGCGCTACTGTCGAGATTGCAAAGTAACGGCTTCTTAACGTACAATACACAAGGATGCTCCGCCGTTGGCGGGGCATCCTTTTTTGTTTTTGCCTGTCGCTTGTTTTGCAGTAGATTGCTATCCTTTTGGCTGCCGTTTGCCGTCTTTTTTATACTTTTCTTCAAAAAAGCAACCGAAAATTTGGCAGTTTCACAAAAAAGACATACTTTTGCACACGCTTACGACAAGTAAGGGCGCTTAGCTCAGCTGGTTTAGAGCATCT
>ERZ1664506.14-NODE-14-length-16318-cov-8.389780_pt1 | contig 16318 bp, 7 predicted proteins | sample MGYA00575341_ERZ1664506 | MGnify/ENA primary metagenome ERZ1664506 (study PRJEB40874, sample SAMEA4040754) | Gallus gallus | biome: gut; material: content | place: India | collected 2016-01-01 | study: EMG produced TPA metagenomics assembly of PRJEB14491 data set... | reverse complement strand
ATGCGAAAGGCCACATTTCGCATTGCAAAAGGCCGCAAACGACAACGTAAAAGGCCGTGTTTTGCAATGCAAAACACGGCCTTTTGCTAACTCCTTGACAACCAGCGGGTTGGCAAGGGCGGTTTCTCGCCAAGCCGGACGGGCCGGATTGGCCTTATTAGCCATATGCACCCACGCCGCGAAAGCATACCCAGCTCCTCCCCTTGGGGAGGTCGGGAGGGGCTTTCCGTGAGGGTCGGGAGGGGCTTTCGGGATGGTTGGGTGAGTATCAGGTACTTTTGTGCCGGGTGCATTCTCACCTTCACTTCACCACTTTCACCGTCTCCGCGCCGCGCTTCACTATGAGCAGGCCGCGCGCGGGAACGTCGTCGAGGCGGAAGCCTGCGGCAGGCGCGGTGTAGACCAGTACGCCGTCGGCGGTGTAGACGCGCACCGTGCCGTCGCCATTGCCGCCCGTTACGGTGACGCTTTCAATGCCCGTGGTCCATCCCGGCTCGCCTTCGGTCACGGTGGCCGTACCGCCACTGACGGTCAGCAGGTAGTTGTTAACTATTGTCTCGTTGCTGCGCACGGGCTGCCAGTCGGTCTCCTGCGTGGCCTTCGTCGCCAGGTAGACGCGGTATGTGCCGTCGGGCAGGCCGTCGATGGATGCGCTGTTAGAGTATTCATTGCCCGGAATGCCTATTCCGTAGTAGCATTCCACATTGCTTGCATCTTGTGTAAAAAGCTCGTGAGGCGTGCCTCCGCTATCAGGTGCGGCCAAAAGCGCGAACGTGCCTGTGAACGGAGAGGCGTCGCAGTTGGCGACATTCATCATATTGAAAGTAAGGGTTTTGCCGCTTGCCTGCAGTCTGAAATAGCCATGTGTGTCAAACATCTCATTGGTATTCGTAATCCATGTCTGCGTAGGCAGGATGCCCCACTGCGAGTTTGCCTGTATTTCAGGAGCGTCAGGATGATGTACGACAATCATGTCCTGCTGATAAGAGTATGCACCTTTTGGAGAATCAAGTATCGCCACGTCAAAATAATCATTGCCGCTGCCGCTCCATCCCCAGTTTACATGCACAAGGCCGTTAGCGTCATAGCCGTCGAATACGAAGGCGTGGCCTGCTCCGCTTGCCGTAGCTCCGCCGTAGAGTACGGGGCGGCGGTTGCTTATTTCTTCATATATAATGCCCATCCATTCTTGTTCCCCCGAGTAGATGTCGCGCATGTAAAATTTTGTGTTGTATTTGAAATACTCGCTCATGGCTGTAGCCGCATCGCTGCTTTGCGCCCCACTTCCGCTTAATCCATAATTCATTTCCACCGCAACGCCGCAGTGAAGCATCAGCGTAGCTACTGCATTGGCTTCTTCCTCTGTGTACGACAACACACCGGAATAGGATGGGAGCATATTGTCCCATTGGTAGCTTGTATTCTCGAAATCAGCCGTTAGCTTATATTCAGGACCATTTTCTTCGAACTGAAATCTGTGGGTCTTGAATCCCGTACCTCGGTCGGGCCAATTGTAATATTTCATTACCTGCGCCATAGCCGTGGCCACGCAGCCCGTGGGGTAATCATCGCCAAGCTGTTTGGCTATAATGTTGTTATATGGTGTGCCTTGGTCCCATGTTGTAGCCATCAGCTGCCCCACTGCTTCGGGATAGCCCATGCTGCCCGGTGTTACGGATTCTCTGACCGTAGCACCGCTCTCGAGACGCAACCGCAATGCCTCATCGGCGGCATCCATCCACCAAAGCATCGCAGGTGGCAGGGTCTCTGTGGAGAACTGTCTGTCGGAATAACCGATAACGGCGTTGAAGCGGTCGTCGTTTGTAATGACAGCGAAACCGCCGCTTGTATAGCCTATTACGGTGTATTGTACACCCTGTTTCAACACCTCGAGCTGCGCCTGTCCGCCGCGGGTAGCCGCAGGCGCGGCCTTGAGCACGCTCTTGGCGGCCTCCTTCATCTGCGAAAGGCTGCGCGGCGCGGCAAAAATGATGGCTGAAGCAAACAGGAATGATAGTGAGAGTAATAGTTTTTTCATGTTTTATCGGATTTAGGTATGTTTTTACGCAGGAAAAAAGCAAGGCATATCCCTCATGGATATGCCTTGTTTTTGTATTTAGAATAATTATTCACGAGTCATGATGACATTGTATATCGCATCAAACCAACCAAAGTTGGGGTCGAATAGATATAATGTCGCTCCTTCGGGGAATGTGATGGTGTCTGGAATGCCACCGCTTTCAGACAGAGCCCATTCTGCTGTAACTTCTCCGTCCCATGTAATATCCTGTAAATCAGGTGAATCTGTACCCCAAGTCCAGTTGTATACTCCACCATAAGAAGCTATCACGTCACCCAATACAAAGCCCAAAGAACCTTTCAATGTATTTACGTCGAATGTGTAATGGAAGCGCCAGTTGCAGTCAAGCGAAACTCCAACATTGAACATCTTGGCAGATGAAGCAGTCAAATAGTTTTCATAATCAGGACTACCTTCTTGTGCCGCAGCAACATCTACTTTTGCCGTGAAGTCTGTTTCACCTACAACTTGACCAAGGTCGTTTGTAACCGGTTTTTTTGCTTTGATTGTCCAAGTGCCAGCAAATGCAGCGTAGAAATCACCGTCATTGTCAGTTATAGTCACTGTTGTCTGCTGCGTAGTAATGTCAGCACCTTGAGCTGAGGTTATGGTCAGGGTAAACTGACGGTCGTCATTGATAATACGGTCGTCAATTACTTTCACCTCGACGTTGATTGTGCCCGTGCTCAACGTATCGGCGTTGAGGTTGAGCGTCTTGTCGGTTATTGTGAAGTTCTCGCCTTCCACTGCACCGTTGGTGCCAGTGGATGCAGCCTCGACCGTCAGGCGCACAGGGCCGTTGCGGCGTCCGCTTACAGCTATTGGTATTTTGACATATCCGTCCAGCTCGCTTACGGTAATGTCGGTGCTTTCAAATCCGACGGTACATTCCGCTACCGTGTTCACATCGTCGTCCTCCGAGCACGATGTGAAGAGCGGCAGTGAAACAGCCAGAAGCATTAACAATTTTATATATTTCATGATTTCTTTTCTTTTAAAGTTGAAAAATTAGTAACCGGGGTTCTGCTTTACTTGCGGATTGGCGTCAATTTCATGCTGCGGTATCGGCCAAATGAAGCGGGCGTTGTTCGCATTAACCGAAAGCTCGGTTGTCGTTGCGCCAGGAGCATTGCACAGGTTTTCCTGTTGCGGCTCTCCACGCTCCATTCCGAGATGCCAACGCTTGAGGTCGAACAGGCGCATTCCCTCTCCTACGAACTCTCGTGTACGCTCGTCGCGTATTGCAGACATCAACGCTGACTGTCCGCCAAAGCTTTGGTCCTGGTATCCGTCGATGCGTTTTTTCATAAGTTCATTGAGGAAGTAAGCTCCGCGCGAAGTATTGCCGTCCATTGCATAAGCCTCGGCAGCAATGAGGTACATCTCCGAAATACGCACAACCTTAGGCTCAATCATGAAACGTGAATATTCGTCTCCGGTATAACAAGGTTTGGCTTGTTCTGTATATTTATTGAGAACTTTCACTGTACCAGAAGTACCCGTATTGGTGGTAATCGTAAGGTCCATGAAGAATACGTCCTTGCGGTAGTCGGCATCGTCATAGAGGTCAACCAAAGTCTTCGTCGGGATATAGTCGGGTGAAGAGCCTTCCGTGTAAGGCAGGAAGATTGCGCCCGTTTGCCCGGCACTTTCCGTAGGACGTTTTACGGCAAGTTTGAATATACTTTCGGTGTCGAAGTCGTCCCACCACAGTGCTTCCATCCTTTCGGTCGAGTTAGCCAGCGTGTATGTAGTGCTGTTGATGACTTCTTCGGCCATTTGCTCTGCCGTTTCGTAGTCGTCCATAGCCAGTGCCACCCGCGCCTTGATAGCCTTTATCGCATCAACGGTTACATAAATGGCAGACTGTTCTCCTGGTGTGTTTATGTACAGGGCTGCACTGTCAAGGTCGTCGGTTATCTGCTTATAAGTCTCGCGCAGAGTCTTACGTGCCGGATAACTGCTTGAGTTTGATGACGGATAATAGTCTAATCTGTATGAAACACCGCTGTTCTTCTCATCCGCATTGTTTTCATCATAGTCTGCACAGAAATACTGCGCAAGCTCAAACAGGCTGAAAGCACGCATGAAGAACGCCTCGCCCTTTATCACTTTTACCTGTGCTATATCATTAGCCGTAAAGATGTTGGGGTTTGACATGTCGCATTTGTTGTACCCGTCAATCAGGAAGTTGGCGCGGGCTATGATGGCCTGGCAGTTACCATAAACGGTGCTTGCTGCTCCGAGCGTAGTGGTGAAGGTCCAGTCGTACATCCAGTTTTGCGCTCCTGAATATCCTGCCACAGCGTTAAAGCCGTCACATTGAACGTCGGGCGCGTTATAGAAGGATTCCGAACCTATGCACGAGCGCAAACCGTCATAAAGACCTACGCGCATGTTGGCGAAGTCCGTAGGTGTCTGCAACGCCTCGCTGTCAGGTATGGCATCGTATGGCTCTTTGTCCATGTCGCATGAGGCGAGAGTCAGTGCGAATGCCATTACCGGTAAAAATATCTTTTTGTTCATAATTGTCTATTCTTGCTGTTATGTTAAATCATTGTGATTAGAATGTAATCTGTGCGCCGAAAGAGTATTGGCGTGTGTTGGGGTATACGCCCAGCGTATAGGTAGCATCTGCCTCGGGGTCGTAACCTCCATAGCTTGTGAAGGTCAGCAGGTTACGTCCGGTGAAGAACACCTTGGCACCTTTGATGAAATGTGTAGCTTTCATCCACTTTTCAGGCAGTGTATATGACAGCTGCAAGAACTTCAAACGTACGAACGAAGCATTTTCAAGATAGCTTGTGTCGAAGTTGCGCGGGCTGTCAGCGGCTGCAATGTTGGTAACGTCTCCTGGCTTCATCCACATGTTCAACATGTCTTCCGTAAGGTTGATTGACGATGCGTTAGACGGGTCTGACATGTGATAACGGTCGTAGTTGAACATGTAGCGGTCAAACATTCCGGTGAACTGTATGTCAAGTTGCAGTCCTTTCCATGCCAGGGTGGTTGAAAGTCCGCCTGACCAGGGAGCCTGTGCGTGCTTACCCGTGAACACACGGTCGCTGGCTGAATATACCTTGGTATAGTTACCGTCCTTGTCAAGCCATACGTTTTGTCCGTCGGCAGGGTCAACGTGGCTCCAGCGCACCATGTAGTATTCGCCGAAAGCGTGTCCTACTTGCAACTGAAGCAGGTCATCCCAGGTATAAGAGTCGTTGCCTTGGAACAGTTCTGTAATCTCGTTCTTGTTGTAGTTGCCGTTAACCTTGACGTTCCAGTACCAGTCCTTGTTCTTGATAATGTCAACACCGATTGCGAAGTCGATACCTTGGTTGCGCATCTCGGCCACGTTGCCGTAACCAGACGAGAAGCCCGTTGTATATGAATAAGGTATCTCCATGAGCATGTCGGAAGTGGTCTTGTTGTAATACTGGATGTCGAACTCAACGCGGTTGAACAGGCGACCCACTATGCCGACGTTGAATGTCTTTACCTTCTCCCAGGTAAGGTCGCGGTTGCCGGCGTTGGCGATGGCCGTGCCTGTCGCGCCGTTGTAGTTTCCGCCGGTGCCTACAAGTCCCAACGCCTGGTATGGGTCAATGCCGGAGTTGCCGGTAGAACCGTAGCTAATCTTAAACTGAAGGTCGTTGAGCCAGCTCTTTGTCGGTTGCATAAAGCTTTCGTTGGTGATGTTCCACATCGCGGCAATGGCGCCGAATGTACCCCAACGGTGGTCTTCCGCAAAGAGTGAAGAGCCGTCGCGGCGGATTGACGCGTCAAGGAAGTAGCGGTCTTTGTAGTTGTAGTTAAGCATTCCGAACCACGAGTTTCTTACCTCCTCGGTTATGTCTTGTGACGGTTGGTCAACATTGGGCTGGAAGTTGAGCAACATCAAGCGGTTGTCTGTAGCACCTGTGGCATAAATATTCAGCTCCTCAGTCTTCGTGGTCATCGACTCTTGTCCGAGCAATACGGCATCATGATGGTCGCGCAGGAAGTCGAATTTGTACTCACCCGTATTTGTGACCGTCCAGCGGTACGAGCGCGAGAATATCTCCTGAGCAGAACCTGTCGAGTTTATGCTGCCCAATCCGTCTGCTACAAAATTGTACATTTTAGATGAATATCTACGGTCGTTCCAGTCAACGCCTACGGCAGAGCGTATGTTCAGCCCTTTTATGGGGTTGAGGTTTACGTATGCGTTTTCGTTGATACGCACGCGGTTCTGCGATATAGGCTGCATCTTTGAAAGGTACTCCGGCGATAAGTTTCCCTGCATGTTGTAATAGTTGAGCACGTCACCGTAGCCCTCAAACGTACTGTTAGCCCAGTCAATGTCTGATGCACCAACGCTTGTCGGGTTGCCGTTGGAGTCGACAAGGCCAATGATATCGCGTGTAGGCTGTGTCGGCAGGTACAAGTGTGCCGCATAAGGCTTGTTGTAGACGCTGTTTGGAGTGCTGCTCCACAATGTCGTCAAGGTCTTTGTGTAAGCCAGGTTGGAGTTTGTCCCCACCTTCAGCCAAGGCGTAATGTTAGCCTCGAGGTTTGCGCGAAGCGTCTCGCGGCGCAGGCTTGAGTCGTCAAACAGTCCGTCGGCGTCATAATGAGAGAATGATACCAAGTAAGCCGTGTTCTGCGAACCGCCGCGCACGCTGGCGTCAACCTGGAAAGTGGGAGCACTGCCTCCAAGGTATTTCTTCTTCCAGTCTGTGCCGATGTTGTACTTCTTGTAATAGTTCTTCATCCCTTGGAACTGAGGGTCGTTAGCGTAAGCAGGAGTCACCATTTCCTGAAACTTGAACCACTGGTCGGTGTTCATCATGTCCATTCCGTCGTGGGCAAGCTCCGAAATAGAGTATTGCGCAGAAACTGTAACGGTAGGAGCCTCGCCGAACTGGCCTTTCTTAGACGTTATGATGACAACGCCGTTGGCCGCACGCGAACCGTAGATGGCCGTCGAAGACGCATCCTTCAACACCGTGATGTTCTCGATGTCGTTGGGGTTGAGCGAGATGAATGTGTTAGATGAAATCTCGCTGCCGTCCAATATGAACAGAGGCTCCGTCGAGGCGTTGATTGACGTGATACCGCGGATAGTCATGCTCTGCGTAGCCGAAGGCTCGCCCGACGAGGTGAACACCTGCAAGCCGGCAACCTGGCCCTGCAAGGCGTCGCCCACACTGGCAACAGGGCGGTTTGAGATGGCGTCACTGTTGACGGTTGCCACCGAGCCGGCGATGGTGCCGAGCTTGCGGGCCGAGCCGTAGCCGGTGACAACGAGCTCGTCGAGGGCGTTGTCGTCGCCCTCAAGGACGATGCGAAGGTTGCGGCCGGCCTTCACGCGGGCTTCCTTCATGCCGATGTATGTTACGGTGAGGTGGGCGTCGGCCGGGGCGCTGACGCTGAACTTTCCGTCGACGTCAGTCACAGTGCCGGCGTTTGACCCTTCGACACGCACCGTGGCGCCGACGACGGGCTGGCCGTCCTCCTGCGACACCACCGTGCCCGTGACTGCTGTTTGGGCCAGTGCCATCCCCACGCACAGGAACAGCGAGGCCAAAATCATTGTTAGTCTTTTTTCCATAAATACTCTCTCTAATTAAATAAATAAATTATACTTTTGTTACAATTTGCAAAATTAAAGATAATTTCAATATAAACGAAACAAATCTGAAAAAAATGTAGTCATGCGTTAACTTTTTAACAAAACACTATCAAATTCACACTGTTTACTGCTATAAGTGTTACCCGGACAGCCTTTTTTCTGTCATTTTGAATATTCGGGCTGTGCATAAAAAGTGTATAAACATCACCCTTATGCAGGTTTTTTGCTACAAACATGCTGATTTTACGCGGTAAAAGTTTTGCCTTGTCGGCCGGAGGGCGTGTGAAACCGGCAAATCGTTTTTATGCCTGTTTGGGTGCACGGAGTGGCAAAATGTCACTTGGAAAATGTCGGCATTTATGACCAAACCAGACCGGCTGGAGCGTGGCTTGCGGCCATGCGGACGGCGTTTTGCGGCCTTTCGGGCGGCGGTTTGCCGTGTTTTGCTGCGTAAAAGGCGGCCTTTCGGGCGGTGGAAAGCATGTTTTTGGGGCGCGGAAGCGGTGCTTCGCGGCGGTGGATATGGTATTTTTCGGCGGTAAATACCGTCAAAAAAACGTTAAAGCGTCGTATTTTATTGCACAAAACGCCGCTATGCGCCGTAACATCCGCAATGTCAGGCAGTTACGTTTGCACGCGATTTTTTGCCCGTATTTGTGCCCGGCGGCCTTTTATTTTTCAACGGAGGCCTTCTCACGCTTCAAGGAAATTCAATGTGTAAGCCGCCGGGGCGGTTGCGGCTGCATTGTGTAAGGAGGGCGGCCGAGCGGAAACTAACAATTGGGAACGGGGCCGTCCGTAGTTAAGATGTATAAGCAATCATGACAACATGGCGTCGATGACGTGTGTCGCTGCGCGGAAATTAACAATGAGAGATGAAAAATCAAGCCGACATATCGGCTTTTACTCATATTTGCCGTCCTCGAAGAGGGCGAATTATGCTTAACCGCATGTGAAGCGAAGTGGAACTTGCGGTTAAGCATAGTTAGCCCCTACGGGGACAAAAGAAAATAAAGAATTATGGACATTCGTCTTAATTTCTCATTGTTAATTTTAAATTTTTAATTTCCGCGAAGCGGTTTTACCTTATTTATATATACGCGCGCGAGAGACGGAGGTGTCTCTAATTTATTTAATTAGAGAGAGTATTTATGGAAAAAAGACTAACAATGATTTTGGCCTCGCTGTTCCTGTGCGTGGGGATGGCACTGGCCCAAACAGCAGTCACGGGCACGGTGGTGTCGCAGGAGGACGGCCAGCCCATCATCGGTGCTACCGTGCGCGTCGCCGGCTCGCAGGCCGGGACTGTGACCGACGCCGACGGACGCTTCTCGCTGTCCCTGCCGTCGGGGCACAACAAGCTGCAAGTGTCTTACGTCGGAATGGAGACGCAGGAGGTAACCGTGCGCGGGCGCAGCGTGCGCGTGGTGATGCAGCCGGTGCTCACCGACCTTGACGAGGTCATGGTCGTGGCTTACGGTACCAGCACCAAGTCGGCATTCACCGGCTCCGCAGCGGTGGTTGACGCTGAGGACATCAACAAGGCTCAGGTCACCAACCCGGTAGATGCGCTTGTTGGAAAGGTGTCGGGCGTGCAGCTGTACCAGGCTTCAGGCCAGCCCGGCCAGCCCGGAGGCAAGACGTCAATCAACATCCGCGGTATCAGCTCTATCAACGCCGGCACTGAGCCGCTCTACGTTGTTGACGGCGCGCCATTCGAGGGCGACATCAACACTATAAGCAACCAGGACATTGAGTCGATGACCGTGCTGAAGGACGCCGCCTCGGCCGCACTTTACGGTGCGCGCGGCGCAAACGGTGTAATCCTTATCACCACGAAGAGCGCCAAGAAGGGACAGGCGTCAATAACGCTCGACGCAAAGTGGGGCTCTAACTCTCGCGCCATACCGAGCTACAAGACGGTTGACAGCCCGGCGAAGTATTACGAGATGTGGTACGCCGGACTTAACCGTTACGCTCAAAACGCTTTCGGATATACTCCCGACCAGGCTGCAAAGTTTGCCAACGAGAACCTTACCAACGCCTCCAACTACGGCTTGGGATATAATGTTTACACTGTGCCGCAGGGTGAATACCTTATCGGCGCCAACGGACGCATCAACCCGAACGCCAAGCTCGGTGCGTTGGTTACCGGCGTTGACGGCAACCAATACTACATCAGGCCCGACGACTGGACTGACGCTACATACAACAACGGCCTGCGCCAGGAGTACACTCTTACGGCTACCGGCGCTACGGACAAGAGCAACTTCTACGGCTCTTTGAACTATCTCAACAACGAGGGTATAACCGTTGCTTCCGACTATGAGCGTATCTCGGCCCGCCTGAAGGCCGACTATCAGCTGAAGCCTTGGTTCAAGCTGGGCGGCAACTTCAGCTATGCCCACTATGACTCCAACTCGCTCGGCGAGGACGGAAGCTCTGCTTCATCCGGCAACGTGTTCGCGTTGACGCAGATAGCGCCCATCTATCCGCTCTACATCCGCGACGCGCAGGGCAACATCATGTTCGACAACGAGTCGGGCATCAACATGTACGACTACGGCGACGGCTCGGTAATAGGTCTTAAGCGTCCGTTCATGGGACAGTCAAATCCCTTGTCGGACAACCAGCTGAACAAACAGAACATCGAGGGCAACGCCTTCAGCGCGACGGGCACCGCCGAGCTGCGCCTGCCCTTCGGCTTCAAGATTGTCTCCGTGAACACCGTTACAAATGACGAGTCGCGCCAGACTTCTACCATCAACCCCTTCTACGGCCAGTATGCTTCGCAGAACGGAATGGTCTACAAGTACCACGTGCGTGACTGGGCTTACAACCTGCAGCAGCTTCTCGGCTGGACGCACGACTTCGGCAAGCACAACGTCGACGTGATGCTCGGTCACGAGTATTACCGCCGCCACTACTACTACCTGTACGGCTCGAAGAGCAACATGTTCGACCCCTTCGGCGACGAGCTGGCGGGCGGCGTTGTGGCAGGTTCGCAAAACTCTTACACCACCGACTACAACGTTGAAGGATGGTTCGGCCGTGCGCAGTACAACTATGCTCAAAAGTATTTCGCCTCGGTATCTTACCGCCGCGACGCCTCTTCACGCTTCGCTCCCGAAAACCGCTGGGGTAACTTCTGGTCGTTCGGCGGCGCATGGATAATCAGCAAGGAGAGCTGGTTCAACGCACCGTGGGTTGACGAGTTGAAGATTAAGGCTTCATACGGTGAGCAGGGTAACGACAACATCGGCGACTACTACTATTACACCAACTCTTACACCATTGTGAACTCAAACGACAACATCTCCGTCGTGCCTTACATCTACGGAAACCGTGACATCACATGGGAGAAGAACGGTAACTTCAACGCCGGAGTCGAGTTCTCGCTCTTCCGCGGCAGGCTCGCCGGTAGCGTGGAGTACTTCTACCGCAAGACCTCGGACATGCTCTTCAGCTTCCCCATTGCGCCTTCGTTCGGCTACCGCGCGTACTACCGTAACGTGGGCGACATGCGCAACCAAGGTGTAGAAGTTGAACTCAACGGCGACATCATACGCACGAAAGACCTTGTTTGGTCGGCCAATGTCAACATGACAGCCTACAATAACAAAATCACACGCCTGCCGGAGACAAGCCGCACAATGACTGTTGACGGCGTTGAAGGCTACAGCAGCAGTAGCTGGTTCTTCGGAGAGGGAGAGTCTATGTACACATGGTACATGCCCCAGTACGCCGGAGTATTCTACGATGAGAGTAATCCCGACAACCCCGACAACGGTAAGGCCGCTTACTGGAAGGACATAAAGGACGCTAACGGCAAGGTTACCGGCCGCGAGAAGACCGTTGACTACAGCCAGGCCGACTATCACCTGTGCGGTACCGCACTGCCCGACGTCTACGGAGGCTTCGGTACCAGCCTCAGCTGGAAGGGCCTCGAAGTTTCAGTCAGCTTCTCTTACCAGATTGGCGGAAAGGTTTACGACTCTACGTATGCACAGGAGATGGCCTTCTCTCGCGGCAACGCGTTCCACACCGACCTGCTCAAGGCATGGACACCGGAGAACACCAACACCAACGTTCCGCGCTTGCAGTACAACGACGACTACACGGCCTCTACGTCAGACCGCTTCCTCACGGACGCGTCTTATCTCTGCCTGCAAAACTTCAGCGTGGCTTACAACCTGCCGAAGAACTGGGTTTCACGCCTCGGCATAGGCAACATACGCCTCTACGTCACCGGCGACAACCTCTGGACATGGTCTAAGCGCCAGGGCCTCGACCCGCGCCAGAGCATCTCCGGCTCGATAACATCGGCTTACTATGCGCCCATGCGCACTGTTTCAGGAGGATTGTCAATAACATTCTAACCAAAAAGAACAAGGAATACGATTATGAAAAAAAGCATAAAACTATTAACGGCGTTGGCCTTCTGCTCGGCTGCATTCACCGTGACAAGCTGTATCGAGGAGACCATGCCTACCGACTTTGTGCTGCAAGACGAGCTTGACCAGTCGCCAAACTCAGTCAGCGGTATGCTGATGGCGCTTCCGGCAAGCTTCAACACGCTTGACGCACGCACCGGAAACTTTGGAGATTACGCCATTGGCTACGGCGGACTGATGCACATCCGCGACGTAGAGACCGAGGATATGGCCATCGCCTTCTCCGACTACGACCACTTCCAGCCGTGGGAGACGCTCGACCAGATGGGCGACAACATGGCCCGCACGCAGTGGCTTTGGAACTATCAGTACGAGGTAATCCTCTCTGCCAACAAGCTCATCGCCGCCGTAAAGGCCAAGGAAGAGCCGTCTTCGCTCGACCTTGGTGCGCTCGGAGCGGCCTATGCACAGCGCGCGGCAATCTATCTTGACCTCGCCCGCGAGTACGAGTTCCTGCCCAACGACAAGTTCAGCGGCACCAACTCTGACGGCAACAACGTCACCAACCTGACCGTTCCCATCATTACCGACGAGACAACGGAGGAAGAAACGAAGAACAACCCCCGCGTTCCGCGCGACGAGATGGCAGAGTTCATAGAGAACGACCTCGACAGTGCTCAAAAGTACATACCATATTTGGATAATAACCGGACTTACAGCGACGATAGAACTTTGCCTCATCTTGACGTTGTTTACGGACTTAAGGCTCGCCTCTATATGTGGACTGGGGACTATCAGGCGGCTTACAACGCCGCACAGGACGCGATAACTACGGCCGAGGGGAACGGTGTGCTTCCTGTTTCTGCTGAAGATTGCATACTCGGTTTCTATCAAGATGGCACAGCTGCCATGACACCGACATGTTTTAACACCAACGTATGGATGTGGGGTGTGCAGCAAACATCGGAGAACTCTACCGTTACTTCCGGTATCTTGAATTGGACTTCATGGATGTCTCCCGAATATTCGGGCGGTTATGCCGGTGCAGGAGCTGCCCCATGCATCTATCTTCCTCTGTACAATAGGATAAATATGAACGACTGGAGACGGTACTTCTGGCTTGCACAAGACTTGGTTAACCCTGGCGTTTCACAGAAGTTCCAACCGAATGAGAAAAATTTCACCAACGCAACGGTAGCTTGTGCATCAGCATATCCACTGATGCGCGTAGAGGAAATGTATTTCATCAGAGCAGAGGCTGCTGTCCATGTGTATGGCGTAACTGCAGGAAAAGGGCTTCTTGAGGCATTCATGAATGGTACTTCTGACCGTCCGGAGACAAGCCGTATGCTTCAAGGTACTTATACCTGTAGTGCCACATCAGAAGATGATGTGATAGAGGAAATCATCTTCCAGAAGCGCATCGAGCTGTGGGGCGAGGGCCAGACGTTCTTCGACATCAAGCGACTTAACTACTCAGTAGACCGCACGCAGGACGGCTCTAACTTCTTCGACGACGCACGCTTCAAGACATCGGGTCGCCCGGCTTGGATGAACTGGGTAATCGTGATATCAGAGCAGAACAGCAACAGTGCCCTCGTAGGATGGAACAATCCCGACCCCACGGGCAGCTACACACCCGTTGCGGGCAACTGACATTATTAACATAAAGCAAACATAACGACATGAACAGAATATTAAAACTATGGCAGCCGGCCATATTGGCGGCACTGGCCTTGGCTTTTAATGCTTGTACGGAGGAGTACGACTATATCCCAGAGACCAACATCGACCTCCAGGGAGCGTATATCCTGACTGACGAGACCACGCTGATACTCGGCGAGGACGACGCGCAGCAGCTGCAGTTCACCGTTGCGCGCCACGACTCTACCGAGGCCGCCACATACAAGTTGTACACTACCAACAGCAGCATCAACATACCGACAGAAGTAAGCTTCGCGGCCAACGAGGGTACAAAGCACTTTACGGTGGACTTTGACTTCCCCATCGGCACAATCGAAGAAGATGTTACCATCGGCGTGGAGGAGAACGACACCTATATGTATGGTGCCCATTCGCAGACCTACACAATCAGTCGCTGCAAGAAAATCCCCGGCCAGACCATCATGGCAAGCTACTTCCTCAGCGACGGCCAAGGCGGTCCTGGCAGATGGCTTTTGGATATATACGAGTATGGCACGCTGACTAATGAAGAGACAGGCGTGAAGACGGCCCGCTACCTGCTCAAAGAACCTTACCTTGTAATGGCACAAATAGGCCAAGGCTACGGCGACGGCTACAACGTCATTTTCAGCCTTGACAGCAACGGCAACGCTACAACCACCGAGCAAGGTCTGTATTACGATACATACAACGGCGGCGAGGTGACTGTTGCGGGCAACGGTACGTATTATCCGATGGACAACCAGGTGATATTCGTATGGGCGATGAACATTCCGTCGCTTGGCGGAGGCTTCGGAAGTGTGCAGCACATCATACAGTTCCCCACCGGTTACAATCCCCTTCCGCAATAAGCGTGATTGACTTTTCAACAAGGTCGGGTCGCCGTGTGCGCCCGGCCTTGTTCTCTTTAAAGCCAAATGTTGGTTATCAATTAATCTAAAACCATTATTCCTATGAAAAAACATTACTTGCTACTTATTGTCGCCATATTTATTTGCGCTGCGGCAGACGCAGCCGAGCGCACATGGCAGCAGAAACGGCAAATAGCCCTTTCCGTACTCGGCAAGCGGGTGCAGACGCGCGCCGCGCAGGGCGGCGAACTGAAGCTGCTCAAAGAGGCGAAAGCCCTTTCTGTTTTGGGCTACGACGGCGGAGGCTTCGCCGTAATTTCAAACGACGACAGGCAGGAAGCCGTGCTCGGATGGTCGGCTAACAAGTTTGACACCGACGACATGCCCGACGGCCTGCGGTGGTGGCTCAATGCGGCAAACGAGGCTCTTTCGGCAAAGGCCGACTACGTGCGGCAGTACATCCCCACAGAGGTAGACCCGTCACTGCCCGCCGCCGTGCAGCCCATGCTCAAAACGGTATGGGGTCAAAGCGAGCCGTTCAACCTGCTTTGTCCAAACAAATATCCGTCAGGATGCGTGGCTACGGCAATGGCGCAAATCATGTATTACCACAAGTACCCAACACAAAGTACAGGCATGATAATAAGCAATGCAGGCATAACTGACCTGTCAGGGATAACGTACGACTACGCCTCCATGCTGACCGACTATCGTAACGGTTATTACACCACCGAGCAAGGCAACGCCGTGGCTACGCTTATGTGTTATGCAGGCGCTGCCGTCTACATGAACTACGCCGCCGAAGGTAGCGGTGCGTATAGCATTGTCGCAGCCGTAGCTCTACGCGACAACTTCTCGTACAACAAGAACATTGCCTACCGCTCACGTGATTATCACACCAACGCCGACTGGATGGGAATGGTCTACGGCGAGCTGGCAGCCGGCAGGCCGATACTTTACGGTGCGCAAGACGCTTACGGCAGCGGCGGCCACGCCTTCGTGTTCGACGGATACAGTGCGGACGGCCTTGTGGCGGTAAACTGGGGATGGGACGGCGAAGGCAACGGCTACTACGACATAGAGCTGCTCAACCCATCAATGTTAGGCTCAAGCTTCCAGTACAGCGAGAACCAAGACATGATTATGGGCATAGGCTTGCCCGACGAGTCGATAGAACACCGCAGCGAACTTGTTTGCAATGGCAACCTCGAGGCTTCATACGCAGCCGGTATGCTGACCGTAAACCTTAGCGAACTCGCCTTCTATAACTTCAACATATATGAATTTAATGGTGAAATACAAGTTAAACTTGTTGGCGACAACAGCGAACAAACTCTACAGACATACAGTTTTGCCAACCAGCCGATACCCCTCTTCACCCGTACAAGTGAAGGCGTGGGCATCTACTATAACAGAATCAACGCTGATTACACCGCTCCGCTACCCCCCGATTTGCCCGACGGCACGTACACCCTGTACCTCGCCGTGCAGGACGGCGGCTATACCGAAGTGACGCCAATATCTTACGCCGAAGGCGCAACCAGCTACTACACGCTCACCAAGAGCGGCTCGAGCGTGACGCTCGTGTCCGGTAGTGGCGGCACATCGTCGGGAATTGACGGCGTTACCGTGCAGCCCGACGTGGCAGGCAAGCCTGCCGACCGCCGCATATACAGCATCGACGGCCGCTACGTAGGCA
>ERZ1664506.11-NODE-11-length-16541-cov-7.394395_pt1 | contig 16541 bp, 7 predicted proteins | sample MGYA00575341_ERZ1664506 | MGnify/ENA primary metagenome ERZ1664506 (study PRJEB40874, sample SAMEA4040754) | Gallus gallus | biome: gut; material: content | place: India | collected 2016-01-01 | study: EMG produced TPA metagenomics assembly of PRJEB14491 data set... | reverse complement strand
CGCTGAAGCAGATGAAATAAGTATGAAAATGGATAATGAAAAATGAATAGTGAAAAATGGTGCGCGGTTGTGGCATGAATTAATATATCCTGAGAAGTCGCAGGCCGGATTTTTCATTATTCATTATACATTATTCATTTAATTCAGTTTTGCTGATGAGGAAAATCTTATACGGACTTCTGCTGCTGTTGCTTGCCGTTAGCGTGGCAAGCTACGCTCTGACCGTGCCTTATCCGCAGGACGAACTGACGCGGCGCACACGCACGCCGCAGCCCTCAGCGCCCCAAGGCAGCCGCCAGGACACGGCCCGGAGGGTAACCGTGGTAAGCCCCGTAATCATGGTCGAGGACGACACCATACCCGACTCGCTGCTGCATCCGCGGTGGAAAATACAGCGCATCACGCCCCTAACCGAGCAAGACCTTGACAAACAGGCCGCCGACCTTACCCTGCCAGACAACATAAAGCAGGAAGTAGAGTACGACGACTCGCTCGACCGATACTTCATAGGCTCCAGAATGGGCGACGGCTACCTGTCAACGCCTATCATGATGACGCCGCAGGAGTACCGCAAATGGAGCGAGAAGCGCGAGTTTGACAGTTTTTTCCGTCAGAAGAACGACACTCTGATTAAGGAAGGAGGCAAGGACAAGTTCTCGTTCGCCGACATGCACTTCGACCTCGGGCCGGCAGAAAAAATCTTCGGACCCGGCGGCGTGCGCATAAAGACGCAGGGAACGGCCGAGCTGAAGTTTGGAGCCACGCTGAAAAACATAGACAACCCGTCGCTGCCCATACGCAACCGCAAGACAACAACGATGGACTTCGACGAGAAAATAAACCTTAGCGTCAACGGAAAGGTGGGCGACAAGGTAAACATGAACCTCAACTACAACACCGACGCGACGTTCGACTTCGACTCGCAGAACCTCAAACTCAAGTACGAAGGCAAGGAGGACGAAATAATCAAGCTCGTAGAGGGCGGCAACGTGTCGTTTCCCAGCAACTCGTCGCTTGTCAACGGCGCGTCGTCATTGTTCGGCATACGCACCGACTTGCAGTTTGGCAAGCTGTCGTTGCAGACCGTAGTGTCACAGAAAAAGTCGTCGTCGAAGAGCGTTTCGTCGAAAGGCGGCACGCAGTTCACCGCCTTCGAGTTCGACGTCACCGACTACGAGGAGAACCGCCACTTCTTCCTCTCGCGCTATTTCCGCGACAGGTATGACGAAGGAATGTCGCGCCTGCCCAACGTTACAACGGGAATTACCATCAACCGCGTGGAGATTTGGGTCACCAACAAGACCGGAAACACTACCAACTCGCGCGACATCGTCGCCCTGACCGACCTCGGCGAGAACCAGAAGGTAAGCAACCCGATGTGGGGAGTGACGGGACAGCACGTGCCGTCGAACTCGGCCAACAGCGAATACAGCACCATGGTGACATCCTATGCGGCGGCGCGCGACATCAACCAGACATCGTCCGTGCTCGACGCCGTGCCCGGCTTCGTGGGCGGAGTTGACTATGAGAAACTTGAAAGCGCGCGCCTGCTCAACAGTTCGGAGTACACCGTCAACACGGCTTTAGGCTACGTGTCGCTCAAGTCGTCGTTGCAGACCGACCAGGTTATCGCCGTTGCATACGAATATACTTACGGCGGAGTGACCTACCAGGTGGGCGAGTTCGCATCAGACATACAGGACGTGGGCCAGGCTCTTTTCGTAAAGTCGCTCAAGAACACCAGCAACAACCCCCAACAGGGCAACTGGGACTTGATGATGAAGAACGTCTACTACCTTGCATCGTCGGTGGAGAAAGAGAAATTTCGCCTCGACGTGAAGTACCAGAGCGACACTACGGGTGTCTACCTTTCTTATATACCCGAGCAACAGGTGAAGAGCCTGCCCATTATACGCCTCATCGGAGCCGACCGTCTGGACAATAACAACAAGGCGAACAGCAACGGCTACTTCGACTACGTTGACGGTTACACGGTAAGTAACGGCCGAGTGTTCTTCCCAAAGGCAGAGCCTTTCGGCGAATACATGTACACCGCGCTGACAAGCCGCGGCGTTGCGCCCGACGTAGCGGCCCGGTACAGCTACACGGAGCTGTACGACTCGACCAAGACCATCGCCAAGCAGATAGCCGAAAAGAACAAGTACATGATTAGCGGACAGTTCCGCGGCACGTTGGCAAACGTGATTTCGCTCGGAGCCTACAACATTCCGCAAGGCTCCGTGGTGGTTACCGCAGGCGGAGTGACGCTCACCGAAGGCTCGGACTATACCGTTGACTACTCTTCGGGCGAGGTTACAATCCTTAACCAGAGCCTTATCGACGCGGGAACGGCCATCAACGCCTCGTTTGAGAGCAACACCGACTACGCCCAGGAGCGCAAGACATTCTTCGGACTGAACTGGCAATACGACTTTTCAAAGAACTTCCAGATTAGCGGAACAATCCAGCACTTGTCTGAACAGGCGCTTACCACAAAGGTATCGATGGGCTCCGAGCCGCTGAACAACACCCTTTGGGGACTTAACATCAACTGGAAGCACGAGAGCCAGTGGCTCACCAACATGCTCGACAAGCTGCCTTTCCTGCACTGTACGCAGCCATCGCAAATCTCGTTTACCGGCGAGTTCGCCCAGCTTATTGCCGGACAGGCCGGTGGAGTGCAGGACAACGCCTCGTACATTGACGACTTCGAGAACACGAAAAACGCCATCGACGTGTCTACTCCGACATCGTGGGTGCTTTCAAGCGTGCCTTCCATGTTCCCCGAACAGAGCGACAAGACCACCTTGCAGAGCGGTTACAACCGCGCGTTGCTGGCCTGGTACACCATCGACCCCCTGTTTACGCGCCGCAGTTCGTCGCTTACGCCCGCCCATATAAAGAGCGACCTCGACCAGCTTAGCAATTACTATGTGCGCGAAGTGAACACCCGAGAGCTGTTCCCGAACCGTGGTAACAACTCTTACAACAGCGTAACGTCAACGCTTCCGATACTTAACCTCGCGTATTATCCCGACGAACGCGGCCCGTACAACTTCGACCCGAACCTCAATTACAACGGAACGCTGCCTAATCCGCAACGCCGTTGGGGCGGAATGATGCGCAAACTTGACACCAGCGACTTCGAGACGGCCAACATAGAGTACATCGAATTTTGGCTGCTTGACCCCTTCATTTATTCAAACGAACAGCCTGACGCCAACCAATACGGCGGCGACTTGTACATAAACCTTGGCGAAGTGAGCGAGGACATACTGCGTGACGGCCGCAAGTTTTATGAAAGCGGGATGCCGGTGGACGGCTCGCAGAGCTTCATTACTACCCAATGGGGCAAAATCCCGACGCAAGCCACCGTGACATACGCCTTCGCCACGACCGACGGTTCCCGTGAGTTGCAGGACGTTGGCTATAATGGCTTGACCGATGCGGAGGAGCGTGAGTTCGGCCCTTACCAGGAATTCCTGTCCTCAATACAAGGACGTGTGACGCCGGCGCAGCTCGATTCAATAATGAACGACCCCGCCAACGACGACTACCACTATTTCCGAGGCTCTGATTTCGACCGAATCGAGGCTCCAATCCTGTACCGTTACAAGCGCATAAACAATCCGCAAGGCAACTCGCCCGACAGCAACGACCGTACGGAAAGCTACGATACGTCGTACAAGACCACGCCCGACGTGGAGGACATAAACCAGGATTACACCCTCAACGAGTACGAAAACTACTACCAGTACCGCATATCCATGCGCCCTGAAGACTTTGTCGTGGGACGGAACTTCATCGTTGACAAGCGCGAAACGTCTCCGAGGCTGCGCAACGGCAAGCCTGGACATGCCACTTGGTACCAGTTCCGCATACCGCTGGACGACTTCGAGACACGCGTCGGCTCCATAAACGACTTCTCTTCGATACGTTTCATGCGCATGTTCCTCACCGATTTTCAGAAGCCCGTCGTGCTCCGTTTCGCCACCTTGGACCTTGTGCGCGGCGAATGGCGCACGTACGAGCAGCCGCTTGACAACACTTCGCACGAAAGCGGAAGCATGTCTGTCAGCGCGGTGAACATCGAGGAGAACAACGACAAGAGCCCCGTAAACTACATCTTGCCGCCGGGCATCACCCGCGAGCAAGACCCTACGCAGCCGCAGCTGGCCGAGGAGAACGAGCAGGCATTGAGCTTTACGGTCAACAACTTCTCCACCAACGAGGCGAAGGCCGTCTACAAGAACACCACTCTCGACCTGCGCCAGTACAAACGGCTTGAGATGTTCGTGCACGCCAACGCCTTCGAGCAGAACACCACCAACCTTGCAGACAACCAGCTGGCCGTGTTCATCCGCTTGGGAAGCGACTACCGCAGCAACTATTACGAATACGAAATTCCCCTGAAGCTTACTGCGCCCGGGGTTTACGGACGATTTTCTTTGGAGGATGCCCGTGCCGTATGGCCCGAAGAGAACATGCTCGACATACCGTTGAGTGTGTTTACCGACTTGAAGAAGGCCCGCAACACGGCCAAGTCACAAGGACTGGCGTCGTTCAGCGTACCGTACACCGCATACGACGAGGACAAGCCAAACAACAAAATCAGCATAGTGGGCAACCCGACGCTCGGCGAAGTGAAGACGATGATGATTGGAGTGCGCAACCTTTCGGGCGAAACAAAGTCGGGAGAGGTGTGGGTCAACGAGCTTAGGCTTAAGGAATACAACAACACCGGAGGCTGGGCGGCGCAGGGTGCGCTGAACGTACAGCTCTCAGATATCGGCTCGCTGAACGCCACGGGCAAGATTGTCACCGACGGCTTCGGCGGCATAGAGGACGGCGTGGCCGAGCGTTCGCAGGACGACTACAAGACATACAGCTTCACGGCGAACATAGAGCTTGGCCGCTTCTTCCCCGACAAGGCCAAGGTCAGCGCACCTCTTTATTACTCTATAACGAAAGAAGAGACGCGCCCGAAGTACAATCCGCTCGACACCGACATGCTGCTTGACGAGTCGCTCGACGCCATCGGCGACAAGCATGAGCGCGACTCGGTGGAGCGCATAGCCGTGACAAAGACCACCAACACCAACTTTTCGCTCTCAAACGTGCGTGTAGGCATACAGACCAAGCGGCATCCCATGCCATACGACCCGGCCAACTTCTCGTTCAGCTACAGCCACAGCCACAGCTATACGAGCGGAGAGACCACCGTGTACGAGAAGGAAGACAACTGGCGCGGGGCGTTGAACTACAGCTATACGCCCGTGTACAAGCCCTTCGAACCGTTTAAGAAGCTAATCAAGAGCCGCAGTAAATGGTATGACATATTAAAGCGTTTCGGGCTTAACTGGCTGCCGCAGAACATTGCGTTCGACACCGAAATGACGCGCAACTACTACGAGTTGCAGGAGCGCGACATGGAAAGCGCCGAGGGGAACATGCTGCCGCTCACGTTCAGCGAGCAGTTCTTGTGGAACAGGTCGTTCTCCGTGCGCTGGGACTTGACAAAGAACCTGCACATGAACTTCACCAGCGCGACCAACGCAGAGATAGAAACGCCCTACACGCCGGTGAACAAAGACCTTTACCCCGACCGCTACTCGGCATGGAAAGACTCCGTATGGACGAGCATAAAGGACTTCGGCCGCCCGCTGGACTACAACCAGACGTTCACGGCTTCATACCAGCTGCCGCTCAACCTCGTGCCGATATTCGACTGGATTAACGCCGACGGCAACTATAACGCCACCTACAACTGGACGCGCGGCACGGAACTTGAGGATGGAACGTCTCTCGGCAACTCGGTAACGATGAACCGCCAGTACAACATCAACGGCACGTTCAACTTAGAGAGGCTGTACAACCACGTGCCGTTCCTCAAGAAAACCAACGACCGCTTCAACAAAACGGCGCGCAGCCAGCGCCTCTCTTCGTCGAGAAGGCGCAGCCAGCGTAACGCCAGGACGGCGCGCAAAGGCGGCAAGGACGACAAGGACGGCGACAAGGAGAAGAAAGTATTGCCAAAGAACAAGCGCAGCTTCGAGAAGGAAATAGTGCTCATGCCCGACACGCAGCTCGTCGTGTCGCACGGCAAGAAGAGCCGCCGCCTCATGGTAAGCGCCAAGACCAAGGACGGCAAGACCTTCCGCCTGAAATACAAAAAGCTCGACAACAACCGCATACGCATCGTCAACAAGGTTGACACGGCCACCACGCTGAAGCTTACCGTCACGCCGAAAGCCCCGCTGGAAGACTCCAAGTGGTACAAGGCGGCGCAGTGCGTGGCGCGCGGACTGATGCTTGTGCGCAACGTAAGCTTCTCCTACCGCAACCAGTACAGCATGTACCTGCCAGGCTTCATGCCCGAGGTGGGCGACATGTTCGGCCAGCGCGGCGGCGACATCATGGCTCCGGGAGTGGGCTTCGCGTTCGGTTTTGCAGGCGACAGCTACATCGACAAGGCCGCCGAACGCGGCTGGCTGCTCATGGCCGACAGCGTGGCTACACCGGCGACGACCAGCCTCACCGAGGACTTTCAGCTGCGCATGACGCTCGAACCGGTGAAAAACCTGAAGATAGACCTCAACGCCAGCCGCACCGAAACCAAGTCGAAAAGCATACAGTACATGTATCAGGGCAGTCCGACGACGCAGAGCGGCACGCTCACCATGACCACAATCAGCCTCGGCAGCGCGTTCGAGGGCATGGGCGACGCCAAGAACGGCTACCACTCAAAGACGTTCGAGAAGTTTTGCCGCTCGCTCGACGGCTTCCGCGACCGCGTCGAAGCGCAGTACGCCGGAGCCACTTATCCCGCCGGGACGGCCCTGGCCGGAAAGCCCTTCGACCCGGCCAACGGCACCGTAAGCAAGTACAGCGCAGACGTAATGGTGCCCGCGTTCCTCTCGGCGTACACGTCAATGGGCGGCAAGTCGCTCTCAATATTCCCCACGCTGGCGCGCCTGCTGCCCAACTGGACGCTGCGTTACAGCGGACTGGTGCAGCTGCCGTGGTTCAACGACGTGTTCAAGAGCTTCAACATCAACCACTCTTACAAGAGCATCTACGCCGTAGGCTCGTACAGCTCGTACTCCACGTTCCAGGAATACATGAACGGCCTGGGCTTCATCAGCGACGCCACTACGGGCAACCCCGTGCCGGGCAGCATGTTCAACGTGAGCACCGTCAGCATAAACGAGGCCTTCTCGCCGCTGCTGGGCATAGACATGACCTTCCACAACAACCTTACCTGCAAGCTGGAGTACCGCAAGACGCGCGTGCTCAGCCTCAGCATGACGAGCATACAGGTGAACGAGGCCGTGAGCAACGACTGGGTGGTGGGCATGAGCTACAAGATAAACAACTTCAAGCTCTTCGGCGGCGGCCGCCGTCGCCGCGTGCGCTCAAGCAACGCAGGACGGCAAAACAACAATTCTTCGTCAACATCTTCAACCGCGCGCGGCAGCGGCTTCAACACCGACCTCAACCTGCGGCTCGACCTGTCGTACCGCAAGCAGGCCTCCATCTGCCGCGACATAGCCACGATGACAAGCTCGGCAAGCAGCGGCAACACGGCCTTCAAGCTCTCCTTCTCGGCCGACTACACCCTCTCGCGCCTGCTTACCATGAGCTTCTACTACGACCGCCAGACCAATACTCCGCTGCTATCGTCGAGCAGTTACCCTACGACCACGCAGGACTTCGGCCTTAGCCTCAAGTTCTCGCTTACCCGGTAACGGCACGCCAGCAGTCCGCCTTACGGGCGATGCGCGCAAAACTGTTACGTTTTACGGGTATTTTGCTTTCAACATTGCTTACAGAATACACCTTTTATAATAATCTATAGCAAATTCACACACATTTGTTTACAATGCAAAAGGCCGTCTTTCGCGCTCTGAAAGGCGGCCTTTTGCAAGCCGAAAGACCGCCTTTTACACGGCGAAAGACCGTCTCCGGCACGCCCGCACGTGAGTTCGATGTAATGATAATATGATAATAATCTCAGTTTTAATCAGTCAGTTGGTAACTGTCATTCCGCGCTCCGACGCGGAATCCAGCGTTCGCAACCTGTTCATCCAAACCCTTTGGTACTGGATTCCGCGTCGGAGCGCGGAATGACAGATAGCTACCGACCGCTTAAATACAGATTATTGCGACACTGGTGTTATACCGAACTTGCGTAGAAAGACGGCCTCCGGCATTACCGTAAGCCGCAAGCCGTCTTGTACAACGCATATTCCGTTTCACCGTAAGAATGTGCTATTTTGCGTTTGTAGCCAAAAATTATCCACTTTTTTGCCGTTTTGTAAATTTTATTTTGTTACTTTGTGGACGCGATAAATAATGTATATATGTAGCATGTGACTGTTTAACTTAAAGATTGTAACTATGGATATTAACAAGACTGTTATCGGAGAGAATGCCGGACTGGTGTGGCGCACACTGGTTAACAGGCGGCTTTCATGGGACGAACTCTTAATCGCCACAGGCCTCACGCCCGTAGAGCTGGGACTGGCCGTGGGCTGGCTGGCCCGCGAGGACAAGATATCCTTCGAGTCAGACGGCGGAGCCATGTTCCTTGAAATTTACCAGGAGCATTACTATTGACCGCATGGCGGCTTTCCACCCGTCTTTCCCCTTTTAGTGCCGGGCGGCGTTCCTTGCAGCGGAATGCCGCCCGGCACTGTCGGCAGGGCCGCACGGCGTGCCGTGAATTAAAATAAATGCAAGTAAAAGCGGCATTTATTTTGCATTTCGCTCGATTTGCACTATCTTTGGATAAGATAGGCGGCATCTCGGAAATGAAAATAAAAGCACGTTTCACTCGCTTTTATTTTGCATTTCGCTCGATTTGCACTATCTTTGCAGCGGAAACAATATGTGCAACCATTAATGGACGAAATTTTCATCATCCTGCTATTGATATTGCTCAATGGCATATTTGCCATGTCAGAGATAGCAGTAATCCAGGCAAGAAAAACAACTTTATCCAACGACGAAAAGAAGGGCAGCAGGGGCGCACGCACGGCCCTGCGCCTGGCAAACGACCCTGACCGCTTCCTCTCCACGGTGCAAATAGGCATCACGCTCATAGGCATCCTCACCGGTATCTATTCAGGCGCAACCATCTCCGGGCGCTTCTCCGACGTGTTCGAGAGCCTTGGCATGGCCGAGCGTTGGGCCTACCCCCTGGCCCAGGGCCTGATAGTCATCATCGTAACTTACCTCACAATAGTCTTCGGCGAGCTCGTTCCCAAGCGCATCGGCATGAGCGTGGCCGAGCGGGTGTCAAAAGTAATAGCACGCCCGATGTACGTGCTCTCGGTCATCGCGGGGCCGTTCGTGTGGATACTATCCAAGAGCACCGAGGCCATGGTTAACCTTCTCGGTGTAAAGGACGCGGAGACGAAGGTGACGGAGGAAGACATCAAGTCAATCGTACAGGAAGGAAAGGAAGACGGCGAAGTGCAGGAAGTGGAGCAGGACATCGTCGAACGCGTCTTCATGCTCGGCGACCTGACCGTAGACTCCATAATGACACACCGCTCTGATGTCGTGACCCTCGACGTAAGCATGACCAACGAGGAAATCAAGCAGGTAATCACCGACAACCTGTTCGAGGCATACCCCCTCATCGACCGTGGCATAGACAACATCCTCGGAGTGGTGCTGCTGAAGGATTTGCTCTTCCGCCTCGACGGCGAGAAGACCAACCTGAAGGCCCTGATGCACCCCGCCGTGTACTTCTACGAGAACATGAGCGTGTACAAGGCACTCGAACAGATGAAGGAAAAACGCCTCACGCAGGCGTTCATCTGCGACGAGTTCGGCAGCTTCCAAGGCATAGTCACCCTGCGCGACATACTCGAAGGCCTTGTCGGCAACATCGACGGAGTGGCCGAAGAGCCCGAAATCGTAAAGCGCGAAGGCTCCGAAAGCTGGCTCGTTGACGGCCAATGCTCGTTCTACGATTTCCTCTCTTACTTCGACAAGGAGGACCTTTACGACAGCGATCAGCAAGACTACAACACGCTGGCAGGCCTCATCATCGAGCAGCTGAAGCACATACCGCAAGCCGGGGAGCGCACCGAATGGAACTGTTTTAACCTGGAAATAGTTGACATGGACGGCGTGCGCATCGACAAAGTGCTCGTAACGCTCAAGGAAAACAAGGAAAATTAAGAGTTAAGAATTAAGAATTAAGAAAAATACTCTTGCCTGTTTATTCAGCAAAGCATATTTTCTTAACTCTTAATTCTTAACTCTTACCTCAAAAATATGTTACTATGGAAATACAGAATGCACAAGACTTTCAGGCCTTGTCGATAGCGAGGCTCATCATGCAGGCAATGAATTACGACTGCTGCCGCTACTTCACGGGACCCGACCATACGCTCGACGACTTCGAGCGCGTGATGACTTCACTGGTATTGTCAGACAAGTCGCAGTACAGTTACCTTAACACCTTGGTGGCGATAGACGATGAAGGAGGCATGTGCGGAGCCTGCGTGTCATACGACGGGGCGCGCCTGCACGAACTGCGAAAGGCTTTCGTTGACGCCGCCAGGGACAACTTCGGGCGCGACTTCAGCTCCATGCCCGACGAGACGCAGGCCGGCGAGCTTTACATCGACAGCATAGCGGTGCCAGAGAACTGCCGGGGCAAGGGCATAGCTACGGCCCTGCTCAACGCCACCATCGACAAGGCGCGCGGCATGGGGCTGCCAGCCGTGGGCCTGCTCGTTGACACCGGCAACCCGAAGGCCGAGAAGCTGTACGCCCGCGTGGGCTTCAAGACCGTGGGAGAAGCCTCTTGGGGCGGCCACGCCATGAAGCACATGCAGTATGTATTATAACCTTCGGATGTAAAGCAGACAAGAGACGAGTTACAAGCAGACAAGGGACAAGCAGACAAGCAACAAGGGACGAGTTGCTGTCTGTTTGTCCCTTGTTGCTTGTCTGCTTGTCCTTTATCTCTCGTAACTTGTCTGCTTGTCGCTTGTTTGTTTAGAATACCGTCTTCTCCACCCAGTAAGCCAGGATGCCGGCCACGTAGCCTATAAAGGCAATCCACGATATGCGCTTCATGTACCAGCCAAATGTTATTTTCTCAAGTCCCATCACCACCACGCCGGCTGCCGAGCCGATGATGAGCATCGAGCCGCCTACGCCCGCGCAGTAGGCCAGCAGTTGCCAGAATATTCCGTCCTGTGCCATGTCGCCGACGGCGGCCATCGGATACATGCCCATGCACCCGGCTACGAGCGGAACGTTGTCTATGATGCTCGAGAGCACGCCTATCAGTCCGGTTACGAGGTAGTGGTTGCCGTCGAACGCGGCGTTAAGCCCCTCGCCGAGGGCGGCCAGTACGCCTATTTCTTGCAGGCAGGCCACGGCCATGAGTATGCCGAGGAAGAAGAGGATGGTGCCCCTGTCGATGCGCGATATTATGTTGGTGATGCGCTTCTGCATACCTCCGTTGTCCTCACGGACGTTCCGGTAAAACAGTTCTGTGACTGTCCAGAGCACTCCGAGCACGAGGAGTATGCCCACGAACGGGGGCAGATGGGTGACCGACTTGAATATGGGGACGAACACGAGGCCGCCCACGCCGAGCCAGAACACGGCCTTGCGCTGCCTGTCGGTGAAGTCGTTGTGAGCCGTTTCAGCTGCAAGCGATGCTCCGCCGGCCACCTCTCCCTTGAGCTGCAGCGTCAGTATGTAGGCCGGGATGGCTACCGATACGAGCGAGGGGATGAACAGCTCCTTGATAACACCGGCCGCGGTGATGAGGCTCTTGTTCCAAAGCATGATGGTGGTGACGTCGCCTATGGGCGAGAAGGCGCCTCCCGAGTTGGCCGCTATGATTACGAGCGAGGCGTAGACGAGGCGGTCCTTGCGGTCGGCCACGAGCTTGCGCAATATCATAACCATGACGATGGCCGTGGTCATGTTGTCGAGTATGGCCGAGAGGAAGAATGTAAGGAAGGTGATGCGCCACAGAAGGGCGCGCTTGCTCTTGGTCTTCATCATGTCGCGCACGAAGTTGAAGCCGCCGTTCTGGTCAACGACTTCAACTATTGTCATGGCCCCCATGAGGAAGAACAGCGTCGTGGCGGTGCTGCCGAGGTGGCCCTCGATGACGGAGCTTGCGGCCGCCGCGATGCCGTCGGGCGACAGTCCGGCGGCAAAGTTGCCGGGGTCGAACATGTAGAGAGTCCAACATGCCACGAGCATTAGCAGCGCCACGGCCGCCTTGTTCACCTTGGTAAGCGTCTCCAAGGCGATGCAGAGGTACCCGATGATGAATACCACGACGATTGTAAGTGTTAAGGTTGACATTTTAGATTTGTTTGAAGATTAGTTGTTTTGTAATATACAGTTGGCAAAATTAGCAATTATTTCCGACTATGACAGCACTTCCCGCCTCTTTAACAACATTTATATGTAAACACTCTCATTATCAGCCGCCTTGTGAAAGGCCGTATTTTAGCTTCTAAAAGGCCGTCTTTTGCAGGCTAAAAGACGGCATATTGGAAACTGCCTGACAGTCAGACGGTTAGCGACAGGCCGCCGAAGGCCGCCCAACCGCTCATTCTTGAGGCGGAGCGAGGCGGCCGTCCCGCCATCTCCACACTGCGAGACAGGCGCAAACATATGCCGCATTCCGGACACATACGGCCTGCGCCACAGACTAATTGCATGAAACGCTTATGCCCGAAAAGTAAAAACTGTTTTCCTTTTGCTCCGCTTTACCGTATTTTTACATCACCTTTGAATAAGGCAAGCCGCGTCTCGGAAGTGAAAATAAAAACTCGTTTCTCTCGCTTTTATTTTGCACTTCACTCAACTTGCATTACCTTTGCATTTATATTTAAATATGTAATGGAAGCAGCTAAAAGTGAATTTAATATCCTGAACAGCATAAATTATCCTGCCGACCTTAGAAAACTGGACGTGGGACAGCTGCCCGAGCTGTGCCGGGAGCTGCGAGACGACATACTGAAAGAGCTGTCGGTCAACCCCGGACACATGGCTTCGAGCATGGGGACGATTGAGCTTACCGTGGCGTTGCACTACGTCTACAACACGCCGGAGGACCGCCTGGTGTGGGATGTGGGCCATCAGGCTTACGGACACAAGATACTCACGGGGCGCAAAGACCGCTTCTGCACCAACCGCAAGCTGCACGGGCTGATGCCGTTCCCCTCGCCTCTCGAGAGCGAATACGACACGTTCGTGTGCGGACACGCCTCCAACTCCATATCGGCCGCGCTCGGCATGGCCGTGGCCGACAAGCGCACGGGGCACCCTGAAAGGCACGTAGTAGCCATAATAGGCGACGGGGCGATGAGCGGCGGACTGGCCTTCGAGGGTCTCAACAACGTATCGACCACGCCTAACGACATGCTCATAGTGCTCAACGACAACAACATGAGCATTGACCGCAGCGTGGGTGGAATGAAGCAGGCACTGCTGCGCCTCAACACCAACGAGACGTACAACCGCCTGAGGTTCAAGGCGTCGCGCTGGCTCAACTCGAAAGGCTACCTCAACGACGACCGCCGCAAGGGCATCATCAGGCTGAACAACGCGCTGAAGTCGGCCATCAGCCACCAGCAAAACATCTTCGAGGGCTTGAACATAAGGTATTTCGGCCCGTTCGACGGGCACAACGTCATCGAGCTTGTGCGCGTGCTGCGCCAGCTGAAAGACATGAAAGGCCCCAAACTGCTCCACCTGCACACCATAAAAGGCCACGGCTACACGCCCGCCGAGAAAGACCCTACCACATGGCACGCGCCCGGACGCTTCGACATCGACGCCGAAGAGCGCATCGTAACAGACGAGACGGGCACGCCGCCGAAGTTCCAGGACGTGTTCGGCGAAACCCTGCTGGAGCTTGCCAAGGCCAACGGGCGCATCGTAGGAGTGACCCCGGCCATGCCCACGGGCTGCTCGATGAACATCATGATGAAGGCCATGCCCGAACGGACGTTCGACGTAGGCATAGCCGAAGGCCACGCCGTGACCTTCTCGGCAGGCATGGCGAAGGACGGCCTGCTGCCCTTCTGCAACATATACAGCTCGTTCGCGCAGCGCGCCTACGACAACATCATACACGACGTAGCCATACTGCGCCTGCCCGTAGTGCTCTGTTTAGACCGCGCCGGGCTTGTGGGCGAGGACGGGGCGACGCACCACGGCGCGTTCGACATTGCCGCCCTACGCCCCATACCCAACCTTACCATAGCCTCGCCCATGGACGAACACGAGCTGCGCAACCTGATGTACACCGCCCAACTGGACGGCATGGGGCCGTTCGTAATCCGCTATCCGCGCGGACACGGCGTGCTCACGGACTGGCGCAACGCGTTCGAGGAAATAAAGGTGGGCACGGGCCGCCGCCTGAAACAGGGCAAGCAGGTGGCCGTTCTGACCGTAGGCCCCATCGGCAACACCGCCGCCGAGGCAATAAAGAAAGCCGAAGCAGCCGTAAGCGGCCTCAACGTGGGGCATTACGACATGCGTTTCATCAAGCCGCTGGACGAGAGCCTGCTCGAAGAAATTGGCAAGCAATACAACAATATAGTGACCGTGGAAGACGGAGTACGCTCGGGCGGCTTCGGTTCAGCCGTGCTCGAGTGGATGTCCGACCACGGATTTTCGCCCAAAATCACGCGTATAGGCCTGCCAGACACGTTCGTAGAGCACGGCACCGTAGAGCAGCTGCGGCACATCACGGGCATGGACGCCGACGCGATAGCCGCCGCCATAATCAAAGCGACAAGCTTGCAGGCCGAAAAGAAATAAACAAGCAACGTAAGAAAACACTACATGAAAATAATCATTGCAGGAGCTTACGCCATAGGAACACACCTTGCCAAGCTCCTATCACGCAACGACCAGGACATCGTCCTGATAGACGAAGACGAGGAAAGGCTGGCCGGCATCAGCAGCGACTACGACCTGATGACCGTACACGCGTCGCCGTCGAGCATACATGCGCTGAAAGACGCCGGCACGGGCAACGCCGACCTGTACATCGGCGTGACGCCCGACGAGAACATGAACATGAACAGCTGCATCCTCGCAAAGGGCCTCGGGGCCAAACGGACGGTGGCAAAGGTGAACAACTACGAGTTCCTTAACCCGGAATTGAAGAACTTTTTCACCAAAATAGGCATCGACTCGCTCATCTATCCGGAAAACCTTGCAGCGCAAGACATAGTCAACGGCCTGAAAATGAGCTGGGTGCGCCAACGCTGGGACGTGCACAGCGGCGCACTAATCATGCTCGGCATCAAGCTGAGGGAGACGTGCGAAATACTGAACGAGCCCCTGAAAGACCTCTGCAAACCGGAATCGCCATACCACATCGTAGCCGTCAAGCGCGGAGACGACACCATAATACCGCGCGGCGACGACGTACTGAAAATGTATGACATGGCCTACTTCATGACAACACGCAACTACATACCTTATATAAGAAAGATAGTTGGCAAGGAACACTACGTTGACGTGAAGAACGTAATGGTGATGGGTGGCGGCAACACGGCCATAAGGGCGGCCAAGATGATACCCGAATACATGGGTGTGAAAATCATCGAGGCCGACGAACGCCGCTGCGAGCAAATCAACGAACTGGTGGATACTGACCAAGTGATGGTTATCAACGGAGACGGACGCGACATTCCGCTGCTCATAGAGGAGGGCGTCAAGAACACGCAGGCCTTCGTCGCGCTGACGGGCAACGCCGAGACAAACATCCTGGCGTGCCTTACGGCAAAGCGTCTCGGCGTGCGCAAGACCATCGCCATGGTCGAAAACATGGACTATGTGAAAATGGCCGAGAGCCTTGACATAGGCACAATCATCAACAAAAAGGCTATAGCGGCCAGCCACATATACCAGATGATGCTCGATTCTGACGTGAAGAACACCCGTTTCCTTATGACCGCAAACGCCGATGTGGCAGAGTTTACCGCACAGGAGAGCTCCAAGGTCACCAAGAAAAAGGTGTTCGAGCTTGGCCTTCCGCACGGAGTCACCATCGGAGGGCTTGTCCGCGGCGGCGAGGGTCACCTTGTATCAGGAGGCTCGCAGATTGAAGCCGGCGACATAGTGGTGGTGTTCTGCCACAACGTCAACATGTCGAAGATTGAAAAATACTTCATTTAAGCCACGGCAATGGTAAACTTCAAAATCATATACAAGGTCATCGGCTCGCTGCTTTTCATCGAGGCTATCATGATGTTGGCCTGCCTTGCCGTGTCAATATATTACCGAGACGACGACATACCGGCGTTTCTCATCACCATAACGGTGACCCTTCTGGCCGCAATCGGACTGAAATACAAGGGCTACGGGGCTGAAAACAGCCTGGGACGAAGGGAGGCTTACCTGCTGGTAACGCTCATCTGGCTCATCTTCAGTGCGCTCGGCGCGCTGCCGTTCGTCATCAGCGGCTACCTTACAAGCTACACAGACGCTTTCTTCGAGACTATTACGGGTTTCAAATCTAAGGG
>ERZ1664506.10-NODE-10-length-16623-cov-6.788448_pt1 | contig 16623 bp, 4 predicted proteins | sample MGYA00575341_ERZ1664506 | MGnify/ENA primary metagenome ERZ1664506 (study PRJEB40874, sample SAMEA4040754) | Gallus gallus | biome: gut; material: content | place: India | collected 2016-01-01 | study: EMG produced TPA metagenomics assembly of PRJEB14491 data set... | reverse complement strand
GTATATATCTCAAGCATTCCAGGCTCCCTCCCCCGGGAGGGCTGGGGAGGGGCTTTTACTTCACCTCCACCACCTTCGTAGGCCCTTGTTCCTTGTTCCTGCGGTTCACCGTAGTGACTACGGCCTGCGCCAGGTTGATGAACGCCCGGCCGGTCATGGTGTCGGCGTCGAGTGCCGAGGGTTTGCCGTCGTCGCCGCTCTCGCATATGCTCTGCACCATCGGTATTTGCGCCAGCAGGGGCACACCCATCTCCTTTGCCAAGTTCTTGCAACCGTCCTTGCCGAAGATGTAATACCTATTCTCGGGCAGCTCTGCCGGGGTAAACCAGGCCATGTTCTCCACCAGTCCCAGTATGGGCACGTTCACCTTGTCGTTCCTGTACATGTCTATGCCCTTGCGCGCGTCGGCCAAGGCCACCTTCTGCGGCGTGCTCACGATGACCGCGCCGGTGATGGCCAGCGTCTGAAGGAGAGTAAGGTGGATGTCGCTCGTGCCCGGAGGCGTGTCAAGTATGAAGTAGTCAAGGTCGCCCCAGTCGGCATCGCCGATTAGCTGCTTCAGTGCGTTGCTCGCCATGCCGCCGCGCCACAGCGTCGCCGTGTCGGGGTTGACGAAGAAGCCTATGCTCAACAGCTTCACACCATACTTCTCTATCGGCTCTATAAGGTCGCGCCCGTCCTTGTTCACGGCGTAGGGGCGTGCGTCCTCAACGTCGAACATCTTAGGCATTGAGGGGCCGAATATGTCGGTGTCAAGCAACCCTACCTTATATCCAAGACGCGCCAGCGCAATTGCCAGGTTGGCAGCGACGGTGCTCTTGCCCACTCCGCCCTTGCCGGAGCTTACGGCCACAACGTTCTTCACGCCGGGCAGCATCTTGCCTGGCTCGGGGCGCGGCTTCGACTTGGTCTCAACCCCTATTGTCACCTCAACGTCCTTGCTCACATGGTAATGTATGGCGGCCTCGGCGGCCTTGAGCGTAGACTTCATAAAGGGGTCGGTGTCGCGTGGAAAGATGAGCGAGAACGACACCTTCATGCCGTCAATCCTCAGGTTGTCAGCCACCATCTCGCTCTCAACAAGGTTTTTCTTCGTGCCCGGATACGTTACCGTAGCCAGAGCGTCCATTATCAGTTTGGGATATAGTGTCATAACGTTTCTGTTTGTTTTTCGTGCAAAATTATAAAATTATCCCCGTTACTCACGCATTTTTACGCACAAAATATCCGTCATCTGTCAGTTTAAGGCGTTGCACGTTGATTATCAGCCACTTAACGGCTGACAGATGGGCTGACACTTCGCCCGTTGTCTGTCAGCCCATCTGTCAGTCCGCAACAGCCTTACACTCAACACGTTACGCCTGAAACTGACAGATGACAGACAAAACACGGCATTTTATGATGCAAAACACGGCATATTGCAACGCAAAACACGGCATATTGAAGAGTTAAGAGTTAAGAGTTAAGAATTAAGAGTTAAGAGTTAAGAATGAAGAATTAAGAATCCAATACCCTATCCAGCTCATTCGGCTTATTTGTCTTATCCGGCTCATTGGCCTAATGAGCCTAATGAGCCGGATAAGACAAATGCGCCAATAATAAAAAGCATATCACGCTCCCTCGGGAAGGTTGGGGAGGGGCTGCTCCTTAATTCTTAATTTTTAATTTAACCGTTTTTACGGTCTTGCCGTCGCGCTCCACCTTTACCACGGCCACGGCCGCCACGCTTGCCGAGATGTCCTCGGCCGACGATGCAGCCACGCGCTGCGCCACCATAATGCCGTCGGCGGAGTAGACTGATATGCGGTCGCCAGCCTCAACACCCTCAACGCGCACCATGCCCGGCTGCGCCGAGTAAGCACGTATGCCTTCGTTGCGGCCGTCGTCAACCATGCGGTTGAAGCTTACGGCGAAGCGTCCCTCTATGTCGCCCGGCACAGCGGTGGTGAAGTCGTAGCCACCCTCGAGCAGGTCTACCGTCTTGTGCGCAACGTTGTCTTCAAGCACTACGGTCTCGTAACCGTCGGCCAGGCAGTCGTCGGGCACGGCTATGGTGTACATGCCGGCCTCGGGCACGCTTACGCCAACGGCCACCTTGCCCTCAACGTTGACCGCCGAGAGCAGCGAGTAGCGGCCACCGCCCTGCACGGCATAGATTTGCGCCACGCCGTCGGCCATCCACTTCACGCCGTCGGCACCCATGTCGAAGTCGGTGCGCGCCTCCGCAGGCTCTACCGCGCCAAGTTGCAGCACGTCGGCCTGCGCCTCGCCGCCGTCAGCCGCGCGCGTCTCGCCGGTGCGTGTTATAGACAGTTCTACCGGAGCCATGCTACCGTATGCTGCGCCCGACTTTTCACCACCGCGCGGACTTACGCCGAACGTCTCATAGTCTTTCAGCGTGGCAGTCTGGGTGAACACGGCGTCGCCTGCCGGTATGTGGCCCGCCGGCGTGGTCTCCACATCGGTGTTGACGGTAACGTAATTATCGTAATTATCGTTTTGGTAGCCGTAGATTACGCGGCCATACTCCATGTCGTCATAGTTCATGGCGCAGAGGTAAGGCGAGCCAAAGAGGTTCCAGCTCATGTTCTCCTTATGGGTGAACTTCTTGCCTGCATCCGACGGCGTGAGCCATGGGTCGCTGTAGCTTTCCTTCTTCAGGATGATATTCTTCACCATGCCCTTGCCCTCACGGTAGACGTATGTGCTCCTGTCGTCGCCCTTACCAACAAAGCGTACATGGGCAATGTTGCCGCCTGCCGTATTGTCGAGCAGCAGGCCGTAACGCTCCTTATCACCGTAGGTGTACGACGTACCGGCAAAGTCAGTCCACGCACCGTCTGTTCCGTTGAATGTGTAGTCATATCCGGCACGCTTTGCCGCGTCATACCGCTTCAGCGTGACGCCGTTGGCTTGTATTGTGGCGTTGAACGGCGCAAAGGCCATATCAACCCCGTTGACAGGCACGTCGCGCTCCATGATGACGTATGACAGACCTACGTTGTTGCCATCGTCGCCGTATGTGTCGCCGTCAGCCTCGCCGTTGCCCTTAACGCGCAGCCCTGCGCGGTGTTCGAGCAACAGCACGCCGGGGTTGAACGGACTGCTTTCCGTGTACTTCTTCTCAACCGTAAGTTCCGCGCCCTCAACCGTAAGTTCCGCGCCCTCGGCATCAGTTCCGCTCCCGGCCCTCACGTAGACTACCGACTGGCCGTGAGGATAGTCGTCGTCGGTAACGCTTGCGTCTGCCGTTATGTTCCACGTCTCGAAGCATCCGTTGTCTACCTTGTCGCGAATGCGCTTGTTGCCTGCAATGTCGCGGCTGTGGCCTACCATATCAGTATACGGCTTAAGGTTAAGGTCTTGCAATGTCCCTCCGTCAATATCTTCCGATGTTTCCATCAGCTGATACTTCCAGTCGTCAGAGGTGACATAAGTATTTGTCTCGGTAACGCCCGCACGGTTGTTGGCATTGCCTTTTGCCGCGTCAATAGTGCCGTCTGCTGTGCCGTCTGCTGAAGCCGTTGCCGTAACGTTCACCGTCTTTACGTCGCTTACGTTGCCGTAAACCAGCGAGTTGTAAAGTATTCCGCCGTCTGCGCCAGTCACATTGCCGTTGACTAACGATGTTGACAGGCAACCGTCGTTAATCGTAGCCGTGCCGTTGACTTCAAAACCGTCAACAACGGAGCCTACGGCTTTTACGGTTACGCTGTTGAGCGTCGAGCGGTCGGTGCGTTCTATCAGCCCGGCGCGCTGGTTCAGAAGGTCTGTAACGGCAGGCTCCACGTTATCGGTATAAATTGTTCCGTCCTCGCCGTAGACCTCATGTTCTGACGTTTCGTTGTTCATGCCGCCGTACACCTTCGTCCGGGGCAGCCTTACCTGCAAGCCGGCATTATCGACGTTGCGGTTAACGAAAACGTAGCCCGTTTTTCCCTCATCGCCATACGCATAGATGCTGGCAAGGTCGGCCGCGCCCTGAAGGTCGCCAAGGGCCGTGTCCCAACTCTTTCCGTCAGGGTTGGCTATGTTCAGTCCGGCCTTTACGTAGACTATCGGTTGCAGCGGAGCTTCATATTCGTATGCGCCTATGTCGATGCCGGTGTCGGTTACGCGGGCGTTGTTGCCAAGGTCTCTCTCGCTTTCCAACAAATCATCATTGCCGTCACCAAGCACTTGCGTTATATAATACTTTTTTTCGCCAGTGTTTAGCAGCGTCAGGCTCGGGCGGATATGATAGTCGCGCAGGCTCTTGTCATCGTTCAACGGGTCGACGAAGTTCGGGCCGTTTTCAATGTCGGTGTTGTTGGCGGAAGCATCGCCGTCAAACGCGAACACCTTGTTGTTATTGCCTTCCGTCCCCGGCATGTTCTGCACCTTGTTGTTCCACGACACAGAGTTGTAGACATTAGCCGACCCTTGGTTCATGTCTGCCGCAGTATTGTTGGCAAACGTAGTGTTTACTAACGTTACCTTGTCTGCCCTCGAAGCATTATCAGCAAAGTTAAGACCCGTGACGCAGTCGGCAAACAGCGTGTTGTACATCAGCACGGAGCCTTTATTGCCTGTGATGTCAACGCCCGTTTCGCTCATCCTTAACGCGCTGTTGGCAAGGGTGAACTTGCTGCCAACCGAATTTGTGCTTGCGTCGATACCCTTGCCGCTCTCGTTGATAAAGGTAAAGCCCTCTATACGCACATACTTGTCAGAGTTGGCACGCACAGACAACAGCTGGCCTGTGGTTGTACCTTCGTAATTCCTTATTATGCTTTGGTTGGAGAAGTCTTGCTGCGCCTCGTCGCCAAGCCCTACGCCCGTGCAGGAGCCTTTGATTGTCAAGCCGCCGTACAAATCCGAACCACTCAAATTGGCTGTAAACGCAGTACCGCCCGAAAGGCGTTCAAGCTCGTACACGCCGTCACGCACGTATATTGTCCTGGCGCCAGGCTCATCTAAGGGATTAGACGCTCCGGCGATAGCTCCGCGCAGGTCTGACGTGGCGTTGGCCCAATCACGTCCACTGCCGTCGCCATCGCCTTCATCGGTTGCCACGTAAATGGCCTTCATCGTCTGGAAATTATTTTTGTACTGATACTCGTACAAACCGATGTCGATAGGCTTGTCGTCAGGATTTCCTTCGTCATCCAACGGACCTGAATAGCGGTTGTAGCCGCTGCCCATGTAACCGACTCCATACTTATATCCGTCCAACGACTGCTCACCAAACCAACTGTCATAAGCACCGCTTATTCCGCCGTTTACAGCGTCAACGCCGTCGCCCTTGTCGGTAACAACGGATATTGCCGCCGGATTCCAAAGGTTTGTCGAGCTGTTGCCAGCCACGCCTGCCGTGGTTGACGGACTGGTAAAACGCGGCCCGAAAGTGTCGTTGTTGGTTTCTGAGAGCAGTATGTTGCCGTCGCCTGCGGTTGAGCCTGGCTTACCGTCTGTGCCACCAAAGAGATTACCATAATTATAGTCGCTCGCCGAATGGCTTATTATGAAATGCTGCGTGTCGGTCTCCCCATCATACGTTTCACTTTCATTGCCCCAAAGCAGGGTGTTAGTCATCTTGCTCTTACCGTTATGATTGTAGATAACGGCATTAGTCTTGGCCTTGTTTCGTGCAAAGGTGCAGTTCATAAGGTTTATCACAGGGTCGTAGTTGGTTACAATACCTTCCGCATAGTTAGTGCCTATTGCTCCGCCCTCGCCTGCTGTCTCGTTGTTTACAAACAAGGAGTTAACGGCAAATAAGGCCGCATCTGATTTTTCAGACGACACCCCCGACAGGAATATCGCGCCGCCGCGAGGTGTCTGGTATTGCACAGCAGTCGTATAATTATCTACCGTTCCGTTGCCTGCGAACATCGAGCCTATAACGTTAAGCCGCGCATCGCGCATGAACACCGCGCCGCCGCGCACGCCGAAGTTGTTAAGGAAGCGGCAGCGGCTTATTGTGTAACCCACGCCGTTGGAATAAAGTCCGCCGCCACGACATGCCTCGTTCTGCTCCGACGCATTGCTCATGTCGTTATACGTCTCGCCGTCCATCACGGTGAGGCCGTCGAGCACAACGCCGTGAGTGGCATCGGTATCATTGGTAAGCAACACGTGGTAAACGTTGCGCGCCGTTGCCGAGGCGTTGATTGCGCCCGAAAGGATTGTCTGCTGCTCCAGCTCCCACGGCTCTTCGATACCATTGCCGTTGAAGTCGGAGAAGGTACGCTTACTCAGGAGATTGTTTATATTCTTATCATATTCTATCTTTAAATCCTCTTCTTCTGCCGGGATATAGGCCAATTGGTCGTCTGACGAATAATTTTCGTTTCCTTCAAATCCGCCGTAGATACTTACGTTCTGCGGAACGACAAACGAGTACAGACGCTGGTCGTGCGCCACGCCCGAAGCCGCATCAGTACGCATATTGGTAGGCTTGTACGTTCCACGGGCTACAAGTATCTCGAATGGGGTATCGTCATCAGCGCCGTCTGTTCCCTTCTCCCTCATCTTACGGATATACGCCAAAGCGTCCTCAAGCGTCGGGAATGATGTATAGAACGAGCGGCCAAGATAGTCGAGCATTTTCGCTCCGTCACGAAGCTTCACGTTAGTGCCCTGCGACACGAAGATACGTGTAAACAGCTCATCGGGCAGTATGCCGCCGGAGTAAGCGAACGCTCCGGCATCGAGCTTGCCTACATCTTCATAGCGCGGCCTGCCCTCCATGTCGCTCTCGGCGATGTTGAACTCTGAAATAAAGCCGTCGAAATACTTGTCGTCCATACCGTGCTTGATGAGCGGCGATAGTTCCTTCAGGCGGTAGTCGATGTGCTCATCGTCAACATCGGCGAAGTACACGTCGGCGTCGCTCTGCATGGAAGTGTTGATGAAGTCTGACGGCAGTTCCATGCTCTCGATGAAGCAGTTGTTGAAGGGATAGAACTGCGTCTTGTTCTGAATGCCATAGACAGCGGCGAGCCTTGTGTCTGCGAACTGCCCACTGGTAACTCCGCTTACGTTATTGCCCGTAGGAGCGGTGTTTCCCCACACTACGGTGTTGACCTGCATCGACGCGCCGTCTTCCAAGTAGAGGCCACCGCCACCGTCGGCAGCCTCGTTGCCGGCTATGGTGCATGATATTATGTGCGAGCGGTTACCGCCTGTGTCAACATCCAAATCCGTATTGTCTGCATAAACACCGGCACCATTGTCGGCCGAGTTGCCGTAGACGAGCGTACCGCTTACCGTTGCGCCGGGCATGAGGTAAAGTCCGCCGCCGTCAACGGCCGCATTACCCGTAACCACACAGTTTCTCACGTGTCCCCATGCCGGAACTATCGCGCCGCCACCCCGAGTGTCGTCGCCGCCACCGGCCATCGACGTGGCCGAGCCGTCAACAAGCCATACGCCGTCGATGACGGTCTGCGCGTCGGCATTCTCGCCTGTTTCTATCCTTCCCTCCGGCTTCGCGCCGAAGGTTACGGCGTGGTAGCCGTTGACAGCCTGCGTGGTAGTCGTTCCCTCATAAACCGCGCTAAGCTTAGTGGGACGTTCCATTGCGTTGCGGCTGCCATCGTCATTCCAATTATTGTCCTGGTCGCTGTAACCGCCTTCAAGCACTACGCCGTAAGGCACAGTGTAGCTGTAGCTCATGGGGTCGTTCACATTAGCAAGCGTATTGGCGTGGTAAACAAAGTCCTCATAGCCTGCAACCTTGACAACAACCGTATAGTCGGGATTACCCCTCTTAAGCTCTCCTGCTGCGTTGAGAACTATTTGCAACTTCTCCGCGCAGGCAGCATTCTCAAGCGAATTGCCACTTGCGTTGCCGTCTCCGTTTTGCGTTACATAATAAGTATATTGGTCGCCTACAACTTGAGGGGTCGTGTTTTTACTGTTATCCAGCTCGTATGCGCCTATGTCAACAGCACAATCCTTTATTCGGTCTGTAAAGTCTACATCAGTAGAAGGCAAAGTGTATTTCTCCGTTCCTTTATTCACGCAATCTGTAGCGTCAGAACTTAATCGATAATTGTTTTCATCCTGCGCGTTTGCCGAAGCAAAAGGTGACGGCAAATTTCGCCCCACCCGTGAATCTTCAAACTTATTTGCCAAATCATTTTGCAAATCTTCAGTCGTCTGTATGTAACAGTTGGAGCCGTCACCTTTATCAAAGGTAGAACTATATATTGCATCTTCATTGTTGCCAAACAATATGGTATTATACAATTCCATTACTTGCTTTTCACCCCTTCTCCATTGAAGAATGCCTCCACCGTTTCCGTAACCAATCGTATTATATGCGACGGTATTATTATAAAAATGTGCGTTCTCGAAGAAAACTCCGCCACCGTCTTTTTCCGAATAATTGTTTGCGAAAACACAGTTATAACTTGTTCCGACCATAAGGTTGGCACCTCCACCAGAGCTATTGGGGTTATTGTTGACATTGGCGAGGACAAAGCAGTTTACAATATTGCTATTATCACCGTCGCAATAAATGCCAGCACCCATGCCTGCGCTTGAATTACCGTCATAATAATTAATGTAATTTTCCGCCACTACGCAGTTACGCAACGTCACTCCACGAAACATGCGCACGCCCGCGCCACCGTCACGGTTGGCACTATAACTGGTCAAGTAGCCATGCCTGATAGTGAAACCGTCCCATGTAGCCCCGTTATACTCAACATATTTCCCATTCTGATTACCCGAAGGCCGGTTGTAGCGATAAGTGTTTGAAAGGTTATCATCAACATTAATACTGTTTGTCCTTTCTTCCAAAGCGTCCCAATTGTCACTTTCCCAAGGCCAATAACCTCCATTAACGCTCCATACATGCGAATAACTTTCTCGTCCTGAAGGAGACAATGTGGGGAGACATACGTCAGGTTGGAACAATACATGCTTCCTTACCCTGTCGGGAAGATTGTTTGCAGAATAACTGCCGTCATTATTCTCTATGTAAGGCTTTTCGGAGCTTACCTGTATTATTGTTTCATATTTTGTTTTATCCAAGCTTGCATCCCTTTTGTTCGCCGGGATATAGCCAGAAAGCAACGGATGGCGGTCGTCCGCTCCAGGCTTGCCCTCATTTGGGAAACCACCCAAAACATCCACGCGGTCACGGATGACAAAGCCTTTCCAGTCGGTATAAGTACCGCCTGCCACCCAAACCTGCGCATTTTTCCCTGTCTGCGCAGCCTTGACTGCAGCCTTTTCCACCGCATACTGCAAGCCGCTTACATACTGCTCTTTACGCTCATTTTTTATATCTATACCTGTAATACTTGTTATATGCGTAACTCCATCTATTGTACGGGTTGAACAAGTTACATTTGCCTGGCTCATGTCGTCTTCGTCAAGGTAATCAAAGAACAACTTGCTGGCATTCGACTTCTCACCATAAGGACGGGAATTAACATCATAAAAGCCCGCATAACGTGTGTCACTTGTCGGGATATTTGTTATAGACGAGCTTTCAACATCATACACGGTGTTTCCAGCAATAGCATTGTTCCAAGACGAGCCATCCTTTGTGCCTGAACCCGTCGGTGTTACATAAATAACTTCTCCCGCCTTGGGCAGGTCGGCCTCATACGCGCCAAGGTCGGGCACGCCGCCGAGGTCGCGGTCGTTGATGATGGTGATGTCGGTTGTCAATGACGCAGACGTGCCTGATGCTTGGTTTATGATATTGTTGCCTGCCTCTGCCGAACTTGTCAGCGGACGGAACGAGGAGTAGCCGCCGAGGTAGGTGTCGAAGCCGAGGGTTGCTCCGGCCTTGTTGGTCGGGTTGGCAAAATTCTTTGCTCCTGTTTCGCCAATAGTGGCGAGGGTGAGAGTATTGTTCATGCCGCCGATTGTCCCGTTTTCAGGGGCATTGACGTTGCCTGCCGAGAACGATGTTGCGTACAAGCTGTTGTTTTCCGGTGCCGTGCCGACGTTGTTCACCACGGTGACATGCTGCATGACGAGGTTTCCACTCTGTGCCGTCTGTATTACAGGGGCGGAGGCGTCGGTGTTTGTATTGTTGTTCACCACGCAGTTTTGCAGGGTGAGGCTTGCCGCGTCGGCGGCGTAGATGGCGGCGCCGGTTGCGGCGGTGTTGTTCTCGAAGATGCAGTTTGCGGCGGTTACGATTGCGTCCTGACGGACGAGCATCCCCGCACCGTATTGCAACGTGGCAGTGCCTGCGGCGTAGCCGTTGATGATGTGGAAGCCGTCGAGCACCACCCGTGCGCCCGGCTCTACGGTGACAACGTGGTAGAGGCCGTCCTCAAGGGCGGAGCCGCCGGTGTTGCCGTTGAGCTGCGAGCGGTGGTTGAGGGGGTCGCGCTGCGCGGCAGCGTCGGTCTTTATTTCTTCAGGATAGCCGCCCACTATGCGCAGCTGACGGTCGTCTGACATGGCGAGAATGTCGAGCGTGGCGGTCTTGGGGTCTTCGTTGACAAAGGCGTAACGCGGCCACAGGTTGCCTTCGAGCACGCGGATTTCAAACTTCGTGCTGGCGTCAACCGTGTGTCTGCCATAATCATCATCTCTCTGCTCTGTACCGTTGCCGGTAAAAGTTTCGCTGCCAGTAGCCAAACCTGCGAAGAACGCTATCGCATCGTTGAGCGAGCGGTAAGCCGTAGCCCATGACGAGCCGTGATGCTCGGGCTCGGTGCAGGCTGCATCGACGTAGACCACGAGCGTGTTGCCGTCCTCAAGGGCGGGCACTATCTGCGACCGCTCCACATGGAACGCGCCAACGGCGGGCTTCTGTGCGAACAGTCCGCCGGCGATGTCAATTTCGGGGGCGAGCACCACCTCCGTAGGCAGCTGGCCGAGCGCCATGCCGCGTGCCCAGAGGTTAGAGCCGTTGATGGGTTTCCAGAAATAGGAGATTGTATGGTTCTGCCAGTAGTCAGCGGATGAGCCTGATGGGTCTAATATGCCTACTGCGTTTTCCAAGGAGGTCGAGCCAAACTCGCTACCCTGTGCAGGTTCCTCAAATCTCGGGCCTATGGTGTTTTCGCCTCCCTTGTTCTTATCGACAAGCGAGAGCGTCTGCTCCTGGCGAATGTCGTTCCACACGGCGTTGTTTACGCCCGACATGGCGTTGTAGAGGAAGCGCACGCGATTAGCATCGGGGTTCTTGGCGTACATGGGTATGTTGGTGCCGGTGGACTGCATGATGTTGTTCCACAGCACGGAGTTTATAACGAGGGCGTAATAGTTGATGTACACGCCGCCGGTCTGCGAGGCGTTGGGGTCGGTAAGGTCGGTCGCGGTTACGCACTTGTTGTTGACGATGGTGTTCTGAAGGAGCACTCCGCCCTGGTTGCAGTACACCGCGCCGTTGCCCGAGGCCGTGTTGTTAGACACTACGCAGGTAGAGAGTATAAGATATTCGGGCAACAACTGCGCCTCGTCGCTATTGTCAAGGTAGACTCCCGCGCCGTTGCGTGCGGAGTTGTTGGCGAGCATGGAGCGGTGTACAAGACCCTGGTCGTCAACGTAGACACCGCCGCCGTTCTGGTCGGAGTTGTTGTTGTATATGAGCGACGACTGCACGCGGCCGTTGCGCAGATACACGCCGCCGCCGTTGCCCGTGGCGTTGTTCTCGGTCACGGTACAGTTGGTAAGGTAGGCATTCTCGCCGTCCATGTAGACACCGGCGCCGCGGTCGGTATAGAAGTCGTCAAGCCCAGTGCCTCCCTGGGCATAACCACCCATTATGGTAACGCCGTCGAGCGTGGTAACCTGCGTGAAGGGGTCTTCGCCCTTCATGGGGGCAAACCACACGACGTGGCGCGAGTCTGAGGTAAGTGTCCACTTGTTGCCGTTGAGCGTCAGGTTCTTGCGGTCGTAATAAGCCGCCTTGAGCACGGTAGTATGCTCAAACTCCCACGGCATTGCCTCCTCGCCCGGGGCTTTCTGCTTCATTGTGCGCTCCGTCTTCGACGCTTCGCCGCCTGCAAAACCGCCATAGACGCTGATGCCGTCGCGCATCCGAAACGAGGCCGAATAGCTTGCGTTGGAGATTAGCTGCGTCTGCGGCTCATACTCGCCTTCGGCTATCCACACCTCGCCGGGCTGTCCGCCGGGATTATTGTCGGCCAGGTCGTCAATCATGCGCTGTATGTCGCCGGAGGCGTTGGTCCACGACGTGCCGTCGCCCGTACCGCCCTGCTTGACGTAGCGTATGCGCCCTGCGGCTACGGGCTGGTACTCGAAGGCGCCAATGTCTATTGTGCCCTGCTGGCGCCTGTCGCCGTTAAGGTCAACCGAGCCGTATGTCCCGGCTGCGTACGCGCCGTCATTGCCGGCATCGACAAGGGGCGTGGCCTCCATGGGCTCCCATGTCCAGAGGGGGTACAGGGAGTGGAGTATGTCGTAGTCGGTGTCGAAACCGGTCTTGAGCGACGGCGAACTGAAGTGGGGGCCGCGGTCCTCGTTGTTCTTGGCGGCAAGGTAGACGTTGCCATTTGCCGGTTCTCCCTCAGCGTTGGCCTCGGGGTATGCGCAGTGGTCGAAGCCGGGGCGCGTCTGGTCGGTCGAGGTAAGGAGCGAGTTGCCCCATATAACGGTGTTGTAAACGTAAGCCTCGCTGCCGTCGGCACCCGAGCCGGTGTTGCGCACGATGGTTGAGTTAACCACACGGGCGGCACGATTTTCAAGACGCACTCCGCCATTCTCGTTGTTGAATATTGCGGTGTTGACTATCGTGCCGGCACCTGCCAGCCACACGGCTCCACCCTGGTTCTCGGCCACGGCACGCTCTCCGGCGGCGTTGTTGAAGAAGCCGCAGCGGTCGATAAGACACTCCTGGCCGTTGACATTCTTGACCGTATTGCTTACATACAAGGCTCCTCCTTGGTTGGCGTAGTTCTCTATGAAGAAGCAACGCTCTATGCGGTAGATGCCGCCGCCGCTGTTGTCGCCCGTGACGTATATGCCTGCGCCCACGCCGCCGTCGCCGGAGTAATGGCCGCGGGCTATGGTTACGCCGTTGACTACGGTGGGCAGGGTGTTGTTGTTGCCGCTCTGCGGTGTCGGCTCGAGGTTAAGTGTGAGCACGTGCTTGGCGTTGTCCTCGCGCGTAGCGTTGCCGGGGAAGATGAGGCTGGCGTCTTTCACGGCGTCGTTCCTGCCAATATCGCCCGTAAGCACGGTGCGATACTTCATGCGGTATGCCTTCTTGTCGATTACCTCGCGGTTGTCAATGGTATTGCCGTCTTCGCCCGAAAAGCCGCCGTAAAGGCTGACGCCTGACTCTAACGTGTAACCGCCTTCGGGCACTACGTATGAGTTTCCGCCGCCTGCAGCCTCGTAACCTTTCACCCAAATCTCGTCTCCGGCCTTGGCGGTGCCGATGGCTTGCTGAAGAGTCATCGCCGTGCTCCATGTCGAGCCGTCGCCCTGCGTCTGCGCCTTTTCGGCCTCTTTCGTTACATAATACCGCTTGCCCTGCGCCTGCATGGCGAGGGGCAGCATGGCGAAAGCCGCAAGTATATATAAAGCACGTAAAGTCTTTGTCATAGCTTTGTATGTTTTATTTCTTCGTTTCGTAATTCATTGAGTGTCAGTACATTATCCGCAGCCTTGCAAAAGGCCGCCTTTCGGCCTGCAAAAGATGCCCTTTAATGGCCTCAAAGGCCGTCTTTAAGAGCCTTAAATGCCGTCTTCTTGATTGGAGAGGACGGCTCTCACTATGCTTGAGGACGGCTCTCACTGTGCCGTTCCCCCGGATTTGCAATCCGGGGGTGCTTGCTATAAGGATTTTTAATCCGATTGGCTTTCATGCTTAAGCGGATTGCAAATCCTGATAGTACACTCATGCGGATTGCAAATCCGCATGAACGGGCACTGGATGCCGCATCCTTGTGGGCATGACGGTTACCGACCGCCTGGCTCAAATCCGCATGAATGGGCGGCAACGTTCTCTGCCGCTGACTTATTCTCCGGTATCGGTCGTTTGCGTAGAGCCGTCGTTGAAGGTTATGTCCTGACTTGTGTTAATATTTGAAAGACCGCTTATCGTCGTATTTATCTTGTACCAAGATGCTTTCTTAAGCGCACCGCCGGTAAAGTTGAACGTGTAGTTTCCTTTTATAATTTCAGTCTGATTATCATCTTTTACATGATTGGCCGACAGGTCAAACACTATCTTGGGCGTGCTTACGCCATCGGGAAACACGTAATGGTAAACGCGTCCGTTGCGCTGGCTTATGGGCGAGGTGAACACACTAAGGAAGCTCTTGCCGCCAAGTATCTTGTTTTCTTTGCCTGTACACAAATCGGGGAAGAGCCTGCCTTTGCCGGAGCTTGCTATGTCGGTGGATGCATTGTCTCCGTAAAACGTAAAGTTTTCCACCTTTACATCAGTATATTCAGGGTATGCGTTGGCCGCATCCCACTGTATGTCTATCTTCGCGGCGAGGCGTGTCAGCGTCATGCGCGGCATGTCCTCGTCTTCCCATTCCGCCTTCTGCTCTACGGTGAAGTCGCGGTTGCCGGTCGCATCCTTGTAATATCCAGTGGCTACGCTAAGAAACTTGGCTACGTCCATCGTGCCGTTGGCCGTAGCGTAATCGTTGGATATTTCAAGGCTGGCAAAGCTCCGGGTTGCGTAAACAGATTCGTCAATCGCATTAATATCAGTCTCGAGCTGCGCCCCTTCACCCTTGTTGCTATACGTCACTCCGTAGAAGCGCACCTTGCCTTCGGGCAGGTCTAACGGCACCCAGTAATAGCCCTGCGCGTCGATGCCTGCGTCGTAATCAGTCTTGTCTACATATATTACACTGTGCCTGTCAGCTTCGGGAATGTTATCGTTTTCTGATACTCCGTCAGGATATTCTATCATCACGGCGAGCTTGTCCCAAGCTATGCCCTCGTCCGTAGACTGGCCGGGGTCGCCTACGCGTGTGCCGTCAGAAGAGGGGATGTTGAGGTAGAGGCGCACCGTCTGCCGCTCCACTTTTGACGTACGCCCGCCTCCGTCGTCGTCGCTTGAACAAGAGAAGAGGGAAAGGATGATGAAAGCCCCCACAAAAACAACAGCTCCTCCAAAGCCAGAGGGAACAGCCCCCTCCAAACCTCCCCGAGGGGAGGCTACTGGCCGCTTGGGGAAAGCGGAGATACGAATGCCAATTTTGTTGAAGAAGGCGAGGATTTTAGTTTTTATCGAATATCTTGTCATAAGCATTATCTTTAACTTTTACTGGGAGAGCTGGGAGCTCTGAGAGAACTGAGAACACTGTGAGTGCCTGACCTCAAGCGGACCGGGGCCTCCCCTCGGGGAGGTTTGGAGGGGGCATCCCTACATCTCCACGTCGTGACTGCCGCCGGGTTTCCAGTCGAGCGTTACGCTGACGCCCACCTCTGGCGACTCTGTGGTGACCGAGCCGTCGTCCTTGATTACTCCTTTTATTATCTTCACGCCGCCGGCAGGCAGAGGCTCGCTTATGTGGAGCACGCTCTCCGTAATCTTGCCTGCCATGGAGACGTACACCTTCACCTGCCAGATGCCGTCGGCCGCATCGCCTGCCGCTGCGTCGCGCGACGGCATAGCCACGGCGTAAAGGCAGTGGTAGGCATCGTAACGGGTGGCCCACATGCGCACGGCGGCCTTGCGGTCAAACGAATAGAGGCTGTCGTTCACGGCGAAGCCTGACGCCATGCCGTCAACACAACCCGTGACGCTCTCCGGCTGCGCCGCGCTGCCAAGTACCACGGCCACGGCGCTGTTCACCATATACAGGTCAGAGCGGAACGTGCCCGTGCGGCCTTCTACCGGCATATCCATACGCGCCGAATATATGGCGCGGCGATGGCTGTCTACCGTGTCATGCTCTATCACGCCCGACACGGCGAGCGCATCCTCGCCGTCACGCCCATCAACGGCTACGGCGGCCTCGTCGGCCGCACCCGAAAGCGTCAGGTGGCGGTAATCTGCCTGCTTGAGATAATAAGTGAGCGAGGCCGACGACGCGTCGATGACGGTGCTCTGCCAGTGGCTACGGCGGCCTTCGACGAAGAACGAGAGGTCGAGGTCGTGGGCAACGCCGCTGAACACACCGCCAAGCTCGCCCTCAACATGGGCGGCAATGCCCTGTTCCCCCGCCGAATAAAACACATCTGCCACCTCTGCTTGCAGGTCAACGGAGCGGTGAACGGCATAGTTGACGGCATAGTTGACGCCGCACTTAGACAAGTCCTCGTCTATGCAAGAGGTAAACGCGGCGACGGCTAAGGCGAGGCAAGCTAAACAGAAGCCTCCACCGAAGCCCCCAAAAAACCGGAAGGGAAAGCCCCCTCCAAACCTCCCCGAGGGAAGGCTCCTGTTCGCTTGCGGGCTTGTCGCAGTGGGGTTGCTGCTGTTGGGGGTATTTAAGTTAGAGTTAGTATTCATTGAATATCTTGCCATAAGCATTATCTTTAATTTCTACTGGGAGACCTGGGAGAGCTAAGAGCTCTGGGAAAACTGGGAGAGCCTGACCTCAAGCGGACCGGGGCCTCCCCTCGGGGAGGTTTGGAGGGGGCTTTCGTGGGGCATTAGAGGAGGCTTTTGTAGGGCCTTTTTTTTCGGGCTTCTCATGCGGCAGATTAACGGTTATCCGCAGTCCG
>ERZ1664506.9-NODE-9-length-16647-cov-7.603544_pt1 | contig 16647 bp, 15 predicted proteins | sample MGYA00575341_ERZ1664506 | MGnify/ENA primary metagenome ERZ1664506 (study PRJEB40874, sample SAMEA4040754) | Gallus gallus | biome: gut; material: content | place: India | collected 2016-01-01 | study: EMG produced TPA metagenomics assembly of PRJEB14491 data set... | reverse complement strand
TGTTCCGCCGGATTTGCAATCCGGCGGTTTCTAAGTGCGGATTTGCAATCCGCTCACCAACATACATCATTTTATAGATGTGCGGTTTGAGCGGATTACAAATCCGCACTTAGAAAAAGGCCGCCTTTCGCATCATGAAAGGACGCATATTGCAAAACCGTCCGTATTCCGTCATGCGTCAATCACATTTCCGCCGCGCAATACCTTTTTATTAAACAGAAAAGCATTACCTTTGCAAACAGAAATTACTTGAAATACGGAAACAAACCAAACAATCTACACGAATGAAAACAATTACCACAATGCTTTTCGCCGCCGCGCTGCTCATCGGGACGTGGGGCGAAGCCTCAGCAAGAACGAAACCTGCAACGAAGCCGCGCATTCTTATCAGCACCGATATCGGCGGCACCGACCCCGACGACAACCAGTCGATGGCACACTTCCTAATGTACAGCGACGAGTTCGACACGGAGGGACTGGTGTCGTCGCCGTCTTACGGAACGGGCTGCAAGGAGGAAATCCTGCGCATGATTGACGTCTACGAGAAGGACCTGCCTAAGCTGAAACAGCACGCGCCCGAGCTGGCCTCGCCCGGCTATCTGCGCTCGATAACGAAGCAGGGGCGCAAAGGCCCGGCGCCGCTCTGCGGCTACCAGACGGCCACCGAAGGCTCCGACTGGATTGTGAAGTGCGCCCGCAAAGACGACCCAAGGCCGCTGTACGTCCTCGTGTGGGGTGGCCTTGACGACCTGGCGCAGGCTCTGCACGACGCACCTGACATAGCCCCGAAGATAAGGGTCTACTGGATTGGTGGGCCTAACAAGAAGTGGAGCGTAAACAGCTACGTCTACATCGTGGAGAAATTTCCCGACCTGTGGATGATTGAGAACAACGTGTCTTACCGCGCCTTCATCAGCGACGGCAAGAACACGGACAAATACAACCGCGGATTTTACGAGCGCTTCGTAAAGGGAGCGGGCACCCTCGGCGACGACTTCTACGCCTACCTTGAAGGCCGCCCCAAAATGGGCGACACGCCGTCGCTGCTATACATGATGGACGGCGACCCGTCCGACCCAAGCAAGGAGTCGTGGGGTGGAAGCTTCGAGCCGTGCACACACAGCCCACGCGTGGTGTTGCGACGCACGGCAACGGCGGAAGACACCATACAAAATTACGCCGTGATAGAGTTCCACGTCAAAGGGCCGCAGCTCGACAAACGGATGAAGGGCAAGCCATGCATAACGCTCAACATAGCAAAGCAGAGCTGGGAAGGCTATTACATGGGCGACGGCGACTACATGGTGAGGTATTCTACCTACACACTGGGCACCCTGCCCTACACCATCACGTCTGACGTTGAAGGCTTTTCGACGCAGAGCGGCGCCATAACAATAAAGAACGAATGGCCCGGGCAACGCCGCGACACTGATTACACCGTAGGCAACAGCTGGTATACCGACGTTGCCGACCCGGCGCAGTTCCACACATTCTTCCAGGGAGGCAAGACTATTTACAAATGGCGCAACGAGGTGATGGACGACTGGGGACAAAGGTGGAGCTGGCTGTTATCAGCAGACAAGTGAATAGTTAACTTGTCTGCTATCAAATTCCGGCGCAAGCCTCAGTAAGCCAGGCGCGCTCTTCCGCGTCGAGAAGGGGCGAAAGGCGGCCTAAGACGGCATTGTGGTAGTCGTTGAGCCAGGCAGTCTCCTCGGCGGTAAGCATGTCGCGGATGATTGGCCCGGTGTCTATCGGGCAGAGGGTAAGCGGCTCGAACTGGAGGAAACGGCCGAACGGCGTCTCCTTGTACGGTGCAATGAGCAGGGTGTTCTCCGTGCGCACGCCGAAGAGCGACGGCAGATAGATGCCCGGTTCGTCGGTTACGATCATGCCTTCGACGAGCGGCGCGGGCTTGTATTCCATGCGTATTTGGTGAGGTCCTTCGTGAACGTTGAGGTAAGAGCCTACGCCATGCCCCGTGCCGTGCAGGTAGTTGAAGCCGTAACGCCATATGTCCTTGCGCGCGATGGCGTCGAGCTGTGTGCCTGACGCTCCGCGGGGAAACTTCAACAGCTCGAGCTGTATGTGGCCTTTGAGCACGAGCGTGTAGACGAGCCGCTGCTCGTCGGTGACCGGCCCGAGGCTCACGGTGCGCGTAATGTCGGTAGTTCCGTCAAGATATTGCGCCCCGGAGTCGAGCAGCAGCAAGCCTTCGGGACGCAGTGCGGCGTCGGTCTCGGATGTAGGTTCGTAGTGAACGATGGCTCCGTGCTCCTGATACGCCGCGATGGTGTCGAACGACAGGCCTCGGTACAGCGGCTGACAGGCGCGCAGCTGCTCAAGCTTCGCGCTCACGCTAAGCTCCGTCTGCTCTCCTGCCTCCACCGCCGGGCGCAGCCAGTGCAGGAACTTAACCATGGCTACGCCGTCACGCAGCATGGCGTTATGAAATCCGTCTATCTCCGTCTGGTTCTTTACGGCCTTCATGGCAGGTATGGGCGACGGCTCAACTACCTTCAGGCAGCGCGGCATATTAAATAAGGTATAGTTTATTTCGCCGTCATCCATCAATATGTTGTACTCCCTGTACGCCTCGAGAGCCTTGCCCACGTCGGCGTAACCGGCCGTACCGACACCCTCGCCACGGAGGTATGCCTCAACGCCGGGCGTAAGTTTGGCCTTGTCTATGAACAATGTCGCGCGCTCGGGTTCGATTAAAAGATACGCCACGAACACGGGGTTGCAGTGTACGTCGGTGCCGCGCAGGTTCAAGGTCCACGCTATGTCGTCGAGCGCAGCGGCCAACATGCCGCAGGCGTGGCGCTCTTTCAGTGCGCGGCGGATGCGCTCCAGCTTGCTGCGGCACGGCTCTCCGGCGTACTCCATGGGGTGAATTGCCACCTCGCTTTGCGGCACGGGCGGACGGTCTGCCCATATCCGCGCCAGCGGGTCGAGGTTGGTGCGCACCGTGATGCCGCCCTCGGCGCGCAGTTCGGTGATTAACGCCTCGACGGAAGCCGCCGAGTTTACCGTCCCGTCAACGCCCACCACGGGGCTTCCTACGGCGGCCAGCTTCATGCCCAGCCACCGTGTGATTGAAGGAGTGCCCTCTACCCTCTCCTTCATCAGGCTGAACGGCGTGCCGCGCAGCTGCTCCTCGGCGGCGAGGAAGTAACGCGAGTCTGTCCAAAGGGCGGCGTCCTGCATGGTTACCACGGCCGTTCCGGCAGAGCCGTTGAAGCCACTTATCCACTTGCGGCCTTCCCAATGCTCCGGCACATACTCGCCGTTATGCGGGTCTGTGCTGGGAAAGATGAAAGCGTCTATGCCTTCCCTGCGCATCACTTCGCGCAGGGCTTCTACTCGTTTGTTGATTGTCTCGTTCATATATACTGTTGGGTTATAAGGTTTTGCGGTCATGAGGTTGTACGGTTTGTTCTGTAAGACAGACATTACAAAGATATGTCTTTTTAACTTTAATAACAAACTAAAAGGAGAATAAACAGCACATATTCAGCTTTTTTCGCTAACTTTGCACAACAGAAACCAATGAATGTCTTACATTTATTAAACAATAGGTTATTATGGAATTTTTGACTAATGAAAAACTGACAATCGTCGGCGCAGCCGGAATGATTGGTTCTAACATGGTTCAGACAGCCCTCACAATGCGTCTGACTAACGACATCTGCCTCTACGACGTGTTCTCACCCGAAGGCGTGGCAGAGGAAATGCGCCAGAGCGGCTTCGGCGACGTGAAAATCACGGCCACAACCGATGCCAAGGAGGCGTTTACCAACGCTAAATACATCATCTCTTCAGGCGGCGCTCCCCGTAAGGCAGGCATGACCCGTGAAGACCTTTTGAAGGGAAACTGCGAAATCGCAGAGGGCCTTGGCAAGAACATCAAGGAGTATTGCCCCGACGTTAAGCACGTAGTAATCATCTTCAACCCGGCTGACCTTACCGGACTGGTTACTCTGTTGTACTCTGGCTTGAAGCCCTCACAGGTTACCACCCTCGCAGCTCTCGACTCTACACGCCTCCAGAGCGCACTGGCAAAGAAGTTCAACGTAATGCAGAGCGAGGTTAAGGGATGCGCTACATACGGCGGCCACGGCGAGCAGATGGCTGTGTTCGGCTCTCACGTTACAATCGACGGCCGCAAACTGACCGACATAATCGGCACAGCGGAGTTCCCCGAGGCTGAATGGGAGCAGATGAAGAAGGACGTAACGCAGGGTGGCGCGAAGATTATCGAGCTGCGCGGACGCTCTTCATTCCAGAGTCCGGCTTACCTGTCGGTTGAAATGATACGCTCGGTGATGGGCGGCGAGCCGTTCAAGTACCCCGTAGGAACTTATGTTTCAACAGACAAGTACAACCACATCATGATGGCGATGAACACCACTCTCGACACAACTGGCGCTCACTACACCGTACCCCAGGGCACAGCCGAGGAGAACGCGAAGCTCGACGCAAGCTACGAGCACCTTTGCAAGATGCGCGACGAGCTGGTAACGCTGAACATCGTGCCGGAAATCTCGAAGTGGAACGAAATCAACCCGAACCTCTAATCAAATTCTTTTCATACGCAAAGTGGCGCACCCTGAAGCAGGGCGCGCCACTTTTTATTTGCGAAAGACGGTCTTTTGCAACGTGAAAGACCGTCTTTTAGAACGTGGAAGACCGTCTTTTGCACGCTAAAAGACGACATTTTGCAACATGGCCGGACATGCGTTGTCTCCATGTAAACATTTTTCACATGAAAAGTTTGCGGCAAACGGCATTTCCTTATACCTTTGTAATGCTACACAAAAAGCGTTGAACCATGGGAAAAACATTAATGACAATGCTCGCCGCAGCCGCCTGCCTCTGCGCTTCCGCACTACAAACGCCCAAGCCTCAACGGCTGTACACCGCGCAAAACGACACTATCAAGCAAAGAAACAACAGCACGACGGCCTGCACTGACCGCCCCATCGTAATGCAAGACACGCTGCGCCTGAAACTGAACAGACTGAAAGTAGACAGCAAAGCAGTTGAAACAAAGAAGTTTGACACGTTCAACGAGAAGATGAAAGAGCCGTGGCTCGGCGACCTTCTGAAAGACATCATCTTCCATTGACAAGGCAAATCAAAACCAATAAAAGCGCGATACATCATTAAAATCATATCGACAGCTAATCAACTATAAAATAATCAATTACACAAATAATAATTTTGCACTATAAAGATTTATCCTTACTTTTGCAAAAAGAAAGGGACAACATTATAGAAAGGAGGCCAGTCATGGGATACAAGATATTAAATCAAGACAAAAGAGAACAAGTAGCAGAAAACAACTCACTGACGGACGACTTTAAGCTTACAGACGTTACGAAAGAGGAACTTGACAAAAGGAGAATACCTGTATATTCATATTTGATGTAATGCTTGAAAACTCCTATCCTTTCCGCTTTATAATGAACGAATATGAGGAAGAGCCCGACGAGGGCTTTTCTCATTTAATGCTGTTCAAGTTCAAATCGACAAAGTCAAACCTAACATACATCGTCAGGGTAGAAGTTTATAAATACCACATTTATGCCGTAAAGTTCTACCTCAAAAACATGCAGGACTCCAAGAACAAATACCGCATAGCGACAAACACTTACGAGCCGAGAAGGATAATAAACACCTGCATCAACATCATGTTATCCATATACGAAAAAGACCCGGAAGCCTCTTTCGGATTCATCGGGGCGAACGGCATGGACGAAGACAGCACTTACTGCACAAAGCGTTACAGGTTTTATTCAAGGCTTATGGCGACATATTTCAGCAATGAAAAGTTTTACCATAAGGAGAACAAGGCTAAAAGCGCATATATGCTGATAAACAATAAAGTCCTTGACAGAAATCCTGACTTGGTAAAAGAGATAGAAACGTTTTTCGCCGAAAGGTACGATTATTTCGACTGACACATCTTGAGAAACTATCTCACTTGACCTTAATTGTGTCGAATCCGCCGCAATTAAAAACATTCAAACACATTCTACCTCATCAGCCAGCGGCCTTTGTGGTGTATCATCGGCACCACAACCTCCTCGTTAAGGCTGTCGCCGAGGCACAGCACGAGGAATACGTTTGACGTACGGACGACCGACTTGCAGCCGGGCGAGGCTACGGTGTCGTTGACAAAGCGCATTATGCGCACGTCGTTTACGCCGTGATGCTCCTCATTCATGCGCCTTACGAACATCGAGGCGTTGGCTTCAAGCTGCTCGCGGTAGCCCGAGGGTATGGTGTCGGGCAGGTACATGCCTCTGACAAAGTAAGCGTAGTTCTTGGCGAAAAGCGAGTCATAGTATTCCTTCGCCGCCCGCGCGGCTGCGTCGTCGGGCTTCCTTTCCTTAGAACATGAGAAGAAGCCAAGCGCGAGAAATGAAAATATAAGGATGATTAGTTTGCGCATGGAAGTATATTTTTAGGAGTTAAGGAGTTAGTTGCATAACTCCTTAACTCCCTGACAAAATCATTTCTGCCTTATGAAGATGTTGATTGGAGTGCCTGTAAGCTTCCAGTTCTCGCGGATTTTGTTCTCAAGGAAGCGCTTGTAAGGCTCTTTCACGTACTGTGGCAGGTTTGCATAGAACACGAACGAGGGTATTTGCGTGTTCGGAAGCTGCGAGCAGTACTTGATTTTTATGTACTTTCCCTTGATAGATGGTGGCGGATAAGCCTCGATAAGGGGCAGCATCACCTCGTTGAGCTTTGTCGTTCCTATTTTCAGCTTGCGTGCATGGTACACCTCCTTGGCAGTCTCGAGTACCTTGAATATGCGCTGCTTGGTAAGCGCGGAGGCAAAGACGATGGGGAAATCGGTGAACGGAGCCATGCGGTTGCGTATGGCGTCGGTGAACGTGTCTATTACTTTCTGCGTCTTGTCCTCCACCAAGTCCCACTTGTTCACTACCACAACGAGGCTCTTGTTGTTCTTCTGTATTAGCTGGAAGATGTTCATGTCCTGCGCCTCAATGCCCCTCGTGGCGTCAACCATGAGTATGCACACGTCGCTGTTCTCTATTGCACGGATAGAGCGCATCACGCTGTAAAACTCCAAGTCCTCCGTAACCTTGTTCTTGCGGCGTATGCCTGCCGTGTCGACAAGGTAGAAGTCGAAGCCGAACTTGTCGTAGCGCGTATAGATACTGTCGCGCGTCGTGCCTGCTATTTCGGTCACGATGTTGCGGTCTTCGCCGATGAAGGCGTTGATGATGCTGCTCTTCCCGGCGTTGGGACGGCCTACTACGGCGAAGCGCGGTATGCCTTCTTCAAGCAGTTCGCCGCTGTCTCCCTTGAGCTTTGACACCACGATGTCGAGCAAGTCGCCCGTTCCGCTGCCGCTCATGCTGCTTATGCAGATAGGGTCTCCCAGTCCGAGTTTGTAGAACTCGGCCGCGTCATACTGCTGGGTACTGTTGTCCACCTTGTTGGCAACGAGCAATACGGGCAGCTTCGTGCGGCGGAGTATCATGGCAACGTCCTCGTCAAGGTCGGTAACACCTGTGCCGACATCCACCAGGAAGAGCACGAGGTCGGCCTCTTCGGTAGCCACGATAACCTGCTTGCGTATTTCCTCTTCGAATATGTCGTCAGACTTTACGACCCATCCGCCGGTGTCAACGACGGAAAACTCGCGCCCGTTCCAGTCGCACTTGCCGTATTGGCGGTCGCGCGTGGTACCGGCCACATCGCTGACGATGGCCTGGCGCGACTTGGTAAGGCGGTTGAAAAGCGTAGACTTGCCCACGTTGGGGCGGCCTACTATCGCTACTAAATTTGCCATAGTTTATTGAATTAAGAGTTAAGAATTAAGAATTAAGAAAACATGCTTTTCTTATTCCGCATCGATTAACTCCATATTAAAAATCAAACGTCTGCGAGTAAAGATAAAAGAAATAAGGGAACAGCCTCAACGGCATATTTTCTTAACTCTTAATTCTTAACTCTTAATTTTCCCTCTCATTCCGGATTGTACCCGAAGTTATCAAGCTCGCGCTTCGAGCTGCGCCAATCCTTGTCAACCTTAACAAAGGTTTCGAGGTAGACGGGCTTGCCGAAGAAACGCTCAAGGGCCTTGCGCGCCTCGGTGCTCATCTTCTTGAGGGCTATGCCCTGATGACCGATGATGATGCCCTTCTGCGAATCCCGCTCTACGTATATTACCGCATTGATGTGTATGTGGCGGTCGTCCTCCTTGAACGACTCGACCCTTACCTCGACGGAATAAGGTATTTCCTTGTCGTAGTAGAGCAGTATTTTCTCCCTTATTATTTCACTTACGAAGAAGCGCGCGGGCTTGTCGGTGAGCTGGTCCTTGTCGAAATAGGGCGGCGAGTCGGGCAGCAGCTCCTTGATACGGCGCAGCAGGATGTCCGTGCCGAACTTGTTTTTAGCCGATATGGGCAGTATTTCGGCGTTGGGCAGCAGCTTGTGCCACCGCTCCACAAGGTCGCCGAGAGCCTTTTGGTCGCTCTCGTCAATCTTGTTGATGAGCAACAGCACGGGGATGGTCATCTTTGCCACCTTCGTAAGGAAGTCCATGTTCTTCTCGGGGTTCTCAACCACGTCCGTGACGTAGAGCAGCACGTCGGCGTCCTTCAACGCCGACTCGGAGAAAGCCAGCATCGACTCCTGCAACTTGTAGTTGGGCTTGAGCACGCCGGGCGTGTCTGAGAACACTATTTGCATGTCGTCGGTGTTGACTATGCCCATAATCCTGTGGCGCGTGGTCTGTGCCTTGAACGTGGCAATGCTGATACGCTCGCCTACGAGCTGGTTCATCAGCGTCGACTTGCCCACGTTCGGGTTGCCCACTATGTTCACAAATCCTGCCTTGTGCATCTGTATCTCCTCGTTTTTTGCCGTCAACCGCAGCCTGTTGCGGCGTCGGAATGAATGTAGTCTGCAAATATACGTATTTTTTTCGGTACGGCAAGCGTTTGCAATCCGCGCCGTGCCGAAAAGCCGACAAAAAGATGTTAAAATGCGAAAGGCGGCATTTTACAAGACAAAAGGCCATGAATTGCACGCTAAAAGGCCGTGTTTTACAATGCAAAACACGGCCTTTCTCAAGCGCATTGATTATCAACGACTTACAGGCATGGCAAGAGATGCGGGCCAAGCGGTGTCAGTCCTTCAGCGAATACGTCACCGTCGAGACTACGCGCAGCTTCTTAATGTAAGGCGTGTTGCCGTCGCGGTCGGTGATGGAGAACTGCCCCTGCGCAGCGTCGAGTATTTTGCCGAGGCGGCTGTCGCTGTTGTCGGCGAACTGGCGCGCCGTCTGCTCGGCGTTCTTGATGGCCTCCTGCATCATCTTGGGCTTCATCTGCTGGAACGACACGTACTCGTACACCACGCCGTTGCCATAACCGCCGTCAACCACGGCCACGCCCTGCTTCAACAGCTCGCCCTGCCGGGCAATGATGGAGCGCACCAGCTTGACGTTGCGCGACGTCACCGTCACCGTCGAAGTTATGTTGTAGCGGTAGTCATGGTTCTGTACGCCGTAGCGTTCGGCGTTCATGTCAACCACCACGGGCGCGTTGACGCTTATTTCGGCGTCCTTCACGCCGTTCTGTTTCAGAAAGGCCTTCACCTTGGCCGTGGTCGAGTTGATGCGCGTGTAGAGCGCGGGCAGGTCGTCGCCTATTTCCTTCGTCAGTATGGGCCACGTCACCTTGTCGGCCTCGACCTCGCGTTCGGAGAGGCCCTTCACCGTCACCTTACGCTCCTTGTCGGATATACTGTCAAGTCCCGACTTGATACACAGCCCCAAAGCGATGATGCCTATGGCTATCAGCGCGGCTTCCTTAATCCTGTTCATAGTGCTAATATTATTGGTTTACGGCGTAAAGTTACGGAAAAACGACCGTAACAACAAGCATAAACAGCCTGAAAACGCATCTTTACGGCTGTATAAACGAAAAAAGAGCCGTGTCCTGATACATACAGGACACGGCTCAATATAAAAGTTTGCGTAGTAATCCTTACTTTGCCATGGCAGCCTCTGCGCCGTCGTAAGCCCATGTGTAGTATGAAGCTCCGTGCACGAATCCGGCACCGAAGGCCGTCATCACGAGGTTGTCGCCCTTCTTCAGAAGGTGTTCATACTCCCAAAGCGCAAGCGGAATGGTGGCCGCGCTGGTGTTGCCAAAGTGCTCGATGTTCACCATCACCTTGTCCATCGGCAGGTCGAGGCGCTTTGCCACAGCCTCGATTATGCGGATGTTTGCCTGGTGGGGAACGATGAAGCGGATGTTGTCTTTGTTCAGACCGTTACGCTCTGCAATAAGGGCGCAGTCGTCGCTCATGCTGGTTACGGCATAGCGGAACACCGTGCGGCCCTCCTGGTAGAGGTAATGCAGACGGTGGTCAACGGTGAAATGAGACGCCGGACTTACCGAGCCGCCCGCCTTGGTGTGCAGGAAGGGCAGTCCCTTGCCGTCGGCGCGGAAGTAAGAGTCCTTTACGCCGATGCCTGCCTCCGTCGTTCCTTCCATAAGAACGGCCGCCGCGCCGTCGCCGAAGAGGGCGCATGTGCTGCGGTCTTTATAGTCAACGACCGACGACATCTTGTCGGCGCCGATGACGATGATTTTCTTATAGCGTCCGCTCTGTATCATCGTGGCCGCCACGTCCATAGAGTACAGGAAGCCGCAGCAGGCCGCCCAGAAGTCGAACGCAAAGGCGTTCTTCAGTCCGAGCTTGCCGATGACGATTGAAGCGGTTGACGGGAAGGGATAATCGGCCGTCGATGTTGACACGATTACGGCGTCGATGGAGTCGGGGTCGGCACCGGTCTTCTTCATAAGTTGCTTGGCCGCCTTGCGCGCCATGTATGAAGTGCCGAGGCCTTCCTCCGTCAGTATGCGGCGTTCACGTATGCCGACACGCGTCATAATCCATTCATCGTTGGTATCGACCATGCGCGACAGCTCGTCGTTGTTGAGCACATAGTCGGGTACGTAACCGCCGATGCCGGTTATTATAGCGTTGATTTTCTCCATTATTCAGCCGCTTCCTTAACGATAGCTATCTTTCCACGGTAGTAGCCGCATGTGGGGCAAACCGTGTGGTAAACGTGGAAGGCTCCGCAGTTGGGGCATACAGCCAGTGTGGGGGCTACTGCCTTGTCGTGGGTTCTTCTTTTACGTGTACGTGTCTTTGACTGTCTTCTTTTAGGATGTGCCATTTTCTTTAATCTTTAATTATTGTTCTTAATTTTTCCAATTCACTCCAACGCGAGTCCACCGGCCGTTCGCCGTCCCCCTCGCCGCTTCGGGCGGCAGAGTGTTCCTCGAGGGCTTTTATCATGGCAGGGTTGCATTTTCCAGGTGTATGCACGTGCTTGATGGGGATGCTCAAGGCTATGAACTCGTAAACAAACCACGAAATGTCGAGCAAGGGGTCGTCCTTGCCGACGGTTATGAGGTCTTCGTCTTCTGAATATTCTTCTCCGATGCGTGCCGTAAGCGTGTTGTCGGCGCTGACGGGCTGCTCCATGTCGTCGAGGCAGATGTCGCAGGGCACGCAGACTGTGCCTTCGGTGTGCACGCCGAGGCGGAACACGCCGCCCGAACGGCTTACGCTGACGCTTGCGTGTATGTCGCCACGCCTCACTTCGGGGGCGTCAACGGCCTCAAAGTAAGCGTCGCCAAGGTCGTACTCGAAGGTCGTAACGCCTTCTTTCAGGCCCGCCAGGTCTATTTTCAAGGACTCTGAACTGTACATATTCACGGTTATGTAAAACAGCAAAGAGTGCCCTTTACCCTTCGCCAACGCGAGGCGTCGGCACGGGCGGCACAATTCTTCGGGCTGCAAAGTTACGAATTATTTTTCATACAAGCATAAAGATTGTATAAAAACATTCTTAATCGCCGTCAAAATAGCTATTTGTTGCCAAACCTAAGGGGCAGGGTGTACCTTACGCTGACGGGCTGCCCGTCAACCGTGGCTGGCTTCCAGGCGGGCATGGAGCTTAGGATGTCGCCCACGGCAGCGTCTATCATCGCACGCCCGGGCTTGACAATCTCCACATCGTCGATGCTTCCGTCGGCACGGACTACAAACCGCGCCAGCACCTTTATCGTCTTGCCTCGGTAGCGTGAGGCGTCGCGCTTCTTCCACTCCGAATAAAACCATCTCAGGAATACGTCCTGACCGCCCACAAACTCGGCCGGGGTAATAACGGTAGCGAGGTTGCACGGCAGTTCAAACCGCGTGGCGTAACCCGTGCGCACGGCCTCTCCGTCCTTGCGCCCGGGCGTCCACCGGGGCATGGAAGCAAGCATACGGAGCACTGCGCTGTCAACCTTTTCAGAGTAATGCTCCTTCAACCCGACGGGTGTCACGCTGCCGTCTTTCTCGACGACAAAGCGCGCACGGACGTAAAACGTCCACTTCGGACTGCCCTTCAGGCTGTCACCGGCGAAGTATTTTGCGGCATATTCGCGCATGGCCTCGCGTCCTCCGGGAAATTCGGGCTTGACGTCAACCTGCTTCAACGGTACCACATCCTCCAGTCCGTCGCCGCCAGACGCAACGGGCACGGCCTCCGGCAATACGCGGGGAACAGACGTAACGCCCTGCGCCTCACCTGCAAACGCGGCGGCACAGGACAAAAACATGAAGAGCGCACACGCGCACTTCCTTACTTTTGAACAATAAACGCTTTGATATTTCATGGCATAAGTATGTGTTTGTCCGTTTGTTTTAGCGATGCAAAGATACTCTTTTCCCCGTTATGGCGTATATGCCGCCGCGACAATTAACAATAATTTCACCTGCAACCGGCGGCAAGCAAAATTCCAATACGCGGTTAATCCGCAGTTTGTTTGGATGGCATACAAAGTTTATTAATGAAGACATTTGTTCCTCCGGATTTGCAATCCGGAGGTTCTTAATTGCGGATTTGCAATCCGCTCATATATATCCATATTCTTATAGATGCGCGGTTTAAGCGGATTACAAATCCTTATAGTAAATTTAGGCGGATTGCAAATCCGCCTAAACATATTACCAACAGCCTGATTTGCAGAAGACAATAAACGGTAAATACTTTTGCCAACCATCCAAACAAACTGCGGATGAACCCAAAGAGGCGGCTTTTAGCGTTGCAAAATGCCGTCAATTGCACGCTAAAAGGCCGTCTTTTACAAGCTAAAACACGGCCTTTTACAACGCCATTGATTATCAGGCAGTTACAAATACGGCAAAAGCCGTAGTCCAAGGGCACGCAAAAAGGCGTGGCTACGCTCGTCCGCGCCGCCACGCCTTATATTGAGAGAGTTATTTTCCTGCTGTACTATTTCTTCTTGGTAGTGATTTCCACCACACCGTTCTTGGCCGCTTCGCCATACTTGTCGGTGGTGTGCTTGGCATCCTTGTATATGGTCATGCTTTCAATATCGCTGGCTTTTATGTTATTGATGTCATCAACAGGCTTGCCGTCAACTACATAATACAGGTTACCTTCCACCGTTACCGACCGCGCATTGTCAGGCACATAATTCTCTCCCTTTAGCTCTATCACACCGCCTTTGCCTTTAGCCACACCCTTGTCGCTGCGGAACGTGACGGGTATAGTGTACCTCACGGCCACCGGCTTGCCGTCCTGCTTGCCGGGAGTCCACGCCGGCATGGCGTTGATTACACGCAGGGCTTCCGCGTCGAGCAGCGGGTCTACGCTGCGCCTCACAACGGCATCGCTCACCGTTCCGTCGCTGCCGATGACAAACTGCACTATTACGCGGCCCTCAATGCCGTTCTTTGCTGCCTCTGCCGGATACTTGATGTTATCCGAGAGCCACTTCATAAAAGCGGCTTGGCCGCCGGGAAACTCGGGCGCCTGTTCCGTAACGTCGTACACCTCGCCATCAGGAACTGGCACGATAGCTTCCGGCGCACCGGCTTCCGGCTGCGCTTCTGCCTCCCGGGCCACGCTTTCGGCGCGCTGTACAGGCAGCTCCGCCACGGCACTGGCAGGCGTGGCGGCCTGCGCCTGCACAACGGGCATCACCTTACTTACAAGAGCCTCGCTCTCGCTCTTGATTTCATTACTCAGGCTCTCGGCCTTAGGCGTGGCGAAAGCCACTACGGCTACAGCCGCAACCGGGACGGCAACGAGCATACGCGCGCGGCTCCACGGATTTGATTTCTTTTTTAGCATCATAGTAATTCTTTTTTTAAGTGAACTTTGGTTTAGATTGTTTGCCATTGAAAAGAGCTTGTCGCCCACCGCCTTGCGTATGAGCAGCAACTGGTAGTCGGCGGCGTTTACGCCCGAAGAGAGCACCCGGCGGTCGGCCTCATACTCGTGTACGCTTTGCAGTTCGGCTTTCAAGAGCCACGCTGCGGGGTTGAACCACTGGAAGACGATGAGCACGTCGCACAGCAGGATGTCCCAAGAGTGCCGCCCGGCGATGTGTGCGCGCTCGTGCAAGAGTATGTATTCGGGATTGTCGCGGTAGTCTTTCTCGCTGACGACGATGTTGCCCATCCAGCTGAACGGCGACACGTCGGCCTTCACCACTACCGTTTTCACTCCGCCGTCGCTACTCACCACTCGGCCGCCTCGCAGCATCCGCCGCAGGCAGAGGAGCGACCATGCCTCGCGGCCGGCGAAGAACGCCACACCTATTATATATATTGCGAAGCACACCTGAGCCGCCGTAACGCTGAAGCCGGGCGCATCCGCCGCCACGGCCTGCATCACAATGTCTTCCACTATGACGAAACCGCCGACCGGCTCAGGCGCACTTTCCACCGTGAAACGTACCGACGGCAGCAGCAACGACACGCCTATGATGCCCAGCAACACCGCCCGGTTGAAGCCGAAAAACGTCTCGCGGCTAAGCAGCAGCTTGTAAACCAGGTAGAACGCCGTGAGGCACAGCGCGACTTTTAGCGAATATATGAAAAACAGTCCCATAGCGATTTTGCGGTTATCAGGTTTTAAGGTTATGAGGTTTTACGGTCTATGCAGCATCGAAAAAGCAAGGGCAAAGCCAAAGTTTACCTTCTTACTTTTTTACCTTTTTACTTTTTACTTCCCTTCCTCAACCTTTTTGATGAGCTCGCGCAGGTCGTCCACGGATATTTTCTCTTCCTTAACAAGGGCGGAGACCACGCCGAGGTACGACTTGTTGAAGAACTTGTTGACGACGTTGCCCAGCGTGCCGCGGCGGTAATCGTCGCGCGTGAGCACGGGATAATACTTGTAGCAGCGCGGCGTAACGGCCTCGTGAGCAAGGAAGCCCTTATCTTCGAGTATGTGGACGAGGGTTGACAGCGTGTTGACATGCGGCTTCGGGTCGTCATACAGAGCCTGAAGCTGGCGTATGTGCATCGCCCCACGTTCCCAATAATGGTTCATTATCTCCTCTTCCTTGACTGTAAGCGGTTTCATAATCTGTGTTTTTTCGTTTACACCGCAAAGTAACTAAAAGTTTTAGTAACTACCAAATGTTTTGCAGGAAATTAAACTAAAAGAGTTCGTTATTTAACTATTGTTGTATGTTTTGTACGGTTTTTAGGTTGTACGGTTATGCGGTTATACGGTAGGTGTTGAGGTTATTGGGTTTTACGGTCATGCGGTTGTACGGTTTTCAGTAGTCATCATACCCCTAAAACCTACCGTATAACCGCACAACCGTACAACCCCATAACCCCAACACATACCGTACAACCCAATAATCGCACAACCCCATAACCGCAAACAAGCAATATTACCGCCCCGGGAGCGTTATATGTATGTATGCAATGGACTGACAGAATACGCCATGTGAAAATCATCCTCGTGGTGGCGGCGGTGCTCATAGCCGTGGCCTCACTCGTTGTGTCCGATTCGCTCGTGCGCGAGCTGAAGGCCGAAGAACGCAACAAGATGGAGGTGTGGGCGGAAGCCATGCGCTCGCTCAACATGGCCGACGAGACGACCGACCTGAACCTGGTGCTCAAGGTAATCAACGAGAACAACACAATACCCGTAATCGTGACCGGCGCACACGGCGAAGTGCAGACCTTCAGGAACGTGAAGCTCGACGGAAAGACGCTCGCCGACAGCCTGCAACAGGCCGGAACGCTGGCCAAACGGCTGCTGGCCGAGGGGCGGTACATCAGGATTAAGCTGGGCGAAGGCGCGCACGACGGCTACATTGACGTGTGTTACGACGACTCGGTGATGCTGCGCCGCCTCGCCGCATACCCTTACATACAGCTCGGGGTGGTGATGCTCTTCGTCGTGGTGGCAATCTTCGCCCTGCTCACATCAAAACGGGCGGAGCAGAACAAGGTGTGGGTGGGCTTGTCGAAAGAGACCGCCCACCAGCTTGGCACGCCCATATCGAGCCTCATGGCGTGGACGGAAATACTGAAAGAGAGCTATCCCGACGACGCGCTAATACCTGAAATGGACAAGGACGTGCGCCGTCTCGAGCTAATAGCCGACCGTTTTTCGAAAATCGGCTCTCTGCCAGAGCCCGTCCCGGCGAGCCTGACGGAGGTGATGGAGCACGTCATCGAGTACATGGACCGCCGCACTTCGCAGAAAGTAAGGTTCATAAAAGACTTTCCCGAGGGCGACATCATCATCAA
>ERZ1664506.8-NODE-8-length-16756-cov-7.639842_pt1 | contig 16756 bp, 15 predicted proteins | sample MGYA00575341_ERZ1664506 | MGnify/ENA primary metagenome ERZ1664506 (study PRJEB40874, sample SAMEA4040754) | Gallus gallus | biome: gut; material: content | place: India | collected 2016-01-01 | study: EMG produced TPA metagenomics assembly of PRJEB14491 data set... | reverse complement strand
GTATGAGGTCTTGGGTTATTTCATATATGCCCGTCGCCGGGACGCGGATTTTTGCCCATCGGCCCTCGCGCAGCACGGAGTGGCCGGCATAGCGGCCGCCGGCCGCTTCGTCGTTCCCTGCTCTTGTCATGGCTGCCGTGCGTCGCTTGGGTTTCGATTTTACGTCGAGCATGAAGCTGACGAGCTTCATCTGCCTGCCGCCGCGTTCCACCAACGGGGTGAACGCCACTTCCAGGCGACCCCGCCTGCGCTCCACTACGACGTTGGCCTCCACCACAGGCATCTGCGGCAGCGGCTTGCCGCTTATACGCTCGTATTTCCAGATATCGCCTTCGCCCATTTCCAGAAACTCCGGATACTCTATCGTGACGGAGTAAACGGAGTCGGCCCACGCCTTGCCGAGCGGCATGGAGTAGGTGAACGAGGGCAGCACACTGTCAATCCTCACCTCTTCGGCGGTGAGGTTGAAGAACTTTTGCACCCCCGTCTGCGCCCAAGCCGTAAGTACGGAGAGCATGGCCGGCAGCAACGGCAATATCCTTTTTATGTTCATCTTACGTTAAATTCCAGCACCTTACGGTCTTCTATCCAGCCTGTTATGTGGTCGCCCACGTTGACGGGTCCCGTGCCCTGCGGCGTGCCCGTATAGAGAATGTCGCCCGTCTTCAGCGTAAACCAGCGGCTGATGTAGGCTATCAGCTCGTCAATCTTGAACAGCATGTCGGCCGAGCAGCCCTCTTGCACTGTAGCCTCGTTCACGTCGAGGCGGAAGCGCAGCGCGTTCACGTCGTGCAGCTTCTCCACGTTTACCCATTCTCCGATTGTCGCCGCCCCGTCGAAACCCTTGCACAGCTCCCACGGCTTGCCTTCGGAGCGCAGGCGGCGTTGCAGCTCGCGCGCGGTGAAGTCAACGCCCACGGTCACCGCGTCATAATACCTGTGGGCGAACCTTACGGGTATGTTCTTGCCCAGACGGCAAATCCTGACTACCAGTTCGCCCTCGTAGTCAATGCGCCCGAGGTCGTCAGGCGGGAAAAACGGTTTCCCGTCTTTCAGCAGAGAAGAGTCGGCCTTGGTGAAAATCACAGGCTCTTCCGGTTTATATAACGCTCCGTCAAGCTCTTTATTGTGCAGGATGTAGTTCATCCCTACTGCAAATATCTTCATATCGCGTAAGTTTTTATGTCATGAAAAAGCACCGGGCAAAGGTACGTAAAAATCCCGAAAGAGCCAAACCTGCCGCCTCCGCTCCTGCCAATGCTTGCGCATGGCCGTGCGAAAGGCCATGTTTCGCCATGCAAAAGGCCGTCAATTGCACGCTAAAAGGCCGCGTTTTGCAATGCAAAATACGGCCTTTTGGAAAGTTGCTGATAATCAACTGGTTAGCGAAGGGTGCAAATGTGCGTGGTAATAGAGCGGTTTGAAGCTCTTTTACCGTATGATTTTACTTTATGTATAATATGTTTATACTTCTTTAATGGCGTTATATAACATGCCTCTTCCTTGTCCGGCCCAATAAGTCAAGTCCTGTTCGATGAAGAACCAGCGCACTAATTTGAGTGTCAATTCATACGGCCAACCGTGACAAGGCAATCCTTTTACATTAGAATAGGCTTGTTCAAATGTTTTCAAGTCATGGATGTCAGTGATTGCTTGGATGAGTTTGCCGTAATCGTTTGGTGGCAGATTGTCTTTTTTCAGCTGCAAGTCTTCAAGCAAATCGTTGTGGCTTGGGGCTTTGTCGTTGCCGTTTTGCCATTTAATTAAGTCCTCTACGTAAATCACAAAGTCGCATCCTTTATTCAGTCTTCCCGGGCGTTCGATGTAGATGCGCTTGCCGTCAGCCAGCGTTTCGACAAAATACCTTAGCTTTGTTTTGCATTCTTCTGTGGCGAATGTGTATAATAAGAATTTACGGAGTTCGGCACAGCCGGTGTATTTTTCTATCGACCCTAACTCTATTTCAATGTAGTCGTCATTTCTTATTCCCATATTGTTGCTTCCTTTTGCTTTTTGTTTGTAATGTTTCTGTGCCGTTGTATTGCGTTTTTTTGTGCAGTTGTTCTTTCGTTATACCCCTTGGCAGCATTCGGTTTGTTGTACGCTGGCAGGTGTCAGGGCGTTATCGTTGCGTGGAAATGGCATTGCTGCTTGTTCAGGTTGTGCCTGTGCATGTAAGGAAAAGCCTTGGCTGGCGTGTGGCAATGAAGCGTTGCACGGTCATGCTAAACTGTTTTTCTGTATTGGTTTTGTTCATAATCAAGGGTGTTTAGGCTTGGTTTGTTTGGCCGGTTCATACCAATTGAAGTGATGCCGCTATCAGTATAGTTCGTGACAAGCAGTTCCGTTATTTGTCCCCTGCCGTCTGGCTTTGCGTTTATAGAGCGCGGTGCATGTATGCGCCTTATGTGGTAGCCGTTGTACAAGTCATCAAGGAATGTGTCCTGTGGGGCGTGTCCCATCCCGTCTGAATTGCTTAGCATGGCCGTGCAACCCAGGGAAGTGAGTTGGTCGAAAAACTTTTTCAGGCGGACTTGCTCGTTGTCGTCAAATCCGTCTTTTGAGTATGACGTGAAACATGACGTCGCGTCCAACGGCCTGTAAGGCGGATCAAGGTAGACAAACGTGTTTTCGGAAACGTAGCTTGACATCTGCCCGAAGTCGCCGCACGTTATTTCAACGTCCTGTAAAAGCCTACTGTCGGCGTAGATGGTTTCCGTATCGCATATTTTCGGGTTCTTGTATCTGCCGAACGGAACGTTGAAGCCGCCCTTGGAGTTTACCCGGTACAGCCCGTTGAAGCATGTCCTGTTCAGGAAAATAAGGTGTGCGGCGTTGTCTATGGCGGACAGACCGCCCTCGTTGAACTGCTTGCGCATTGTCAGGTAAAACTCTTTCCGGCCGTCTTCAGCAGTTATTCCAAGATATTCCTTTTGTATTGCAGACAGGCAGCCGATAAGTTTCTCCGGGCTGTTTTTCACCGTTCTGTATGTGTTTATCAAGTCAGGATTAAGGTCGTTTATTACGGCTTTGCGTATGTTCCCGTACTTTTGCAGCATGAAAAACAGCATGGCGCCACCGCCGACAAACGGCTCGATGTAAGTAAGGCTGTCGCGTCGGGCCAAGTCGGCGGGCAGCATTTTCTCAAGCGTTGGCAATAGCTTGCCTTTGCCGCCGACCCATTTGACGAAAGGTTTTGCTGTAGGCTTGTTCATTGTGCGGTGTGGCTTGTTGTATAATGCAAACTTACGAAATATTTTCGAGATATTGGTTTGTGGGCGTGAAAAACGCCTGTTGTAGTACAAAATATGTGCTTTTACATAGTGGCCGGTGGTTAGGCGATATCCGATTGGCGGTCTTTCGCCATGCAAAAGGCCGTCTTTTAGCCTCTAAAAGGCCGTGTTTTGCAGTGTAAAAGACGGCCTTTTGCAACGCATTGGAAATCAATGCGTTACAAAGGAGACGGAGGATGAGCTTCCCGGCGGCGGCCGACGACGGCGGCGTTCGGTTAAAAATAGGGCGAATAATTTTGTTTTACACGGCAAAAAACGTAACTTTGCACGATATAAACGCGCACGGGCGGAAGGCCGACGGGCGCATGTGCATATAATAATAAGGTATAAAACTATAAAGACATGGACACACTTAAAAGAGCATTGGCATCGAAACTGCTGAAGATAAAGGCCATCAAGCTGCAGCCCGACAACCCCTTTACGTGGGCTTCGGGATGGAAGTCGCCGTTCTATTGTGACAACCGCAAGACGCTGTCTTACCCCGACCTGCGCGGCTTTGTGAAGCTGGAGTTGGCGCACGCGGTGCTGGCCCATTTCCCCGAGGCTACTGCCGTGGCAGGCGTCGCGACGGGAGCCATAGCGCAGGGTGCGCTCGTGGCCGACGAGCTTGGTTTGCCTTTCGCCTACGTACGCAGCAAGGCCAAGGACCACGGCATGGGTAACCTGATAGAGGGCGAGCTGCCCGAGGGCGCCAAGGTGGTAGTCATTGAGGACCTGATATCTACCGGAGGCAGCAGTCTGAAGGCCGTTGAGGCTCTGCGCGCGGCCGGCTTTGAGGTGGTAGGCATGGTAGCGTCGTACACCTACGGCTTCCCCGTAGCCCGTCAGGCGTTCGAGGACGCAGGCGTGACGCTTGTCACCCTGACCGACTATGAGCACGTAGTTGAGGAGGCTGCGGCCACTGGCTACATCACAGAGAAGGACGTAGAGCTGCTTCACGAGTGGCGCAAGGACCCGGCAAACTGGCGAAAATAGAAGCCCCCTCCCGACCTCCCCGAGGGGAGGAGAGCGGCGGCGGGCAAATGGCCGGCATTTTTAAGGATAAATATTATTAACCGAAAACGCCCTTCCACCTCCCCTCTGGGAGGTTGGGTGGGGCTTCTTCCTCTCTTTTGGGGAGATTTGTAAGGGGACTTCTGATTATGAGTAAATACGAAAGTGGCGTTAAGCAAGTGCCCCATCCGCAAGAGGTGGTCTACGCAACGCTTAGCGACCTTAACAACATAGAGCGCGTAAAGGAGCGCATACCGGCGGACAAGCTTCAGGACTTGACGTTCGACCACGACACGGTGAGCATCAGCGTGCCGCCCGTAGGCTCCATAACGCTGCGCATAATAGAGAGAGACGAACCGAAGTGCATCAAGTTTGAGACGGCCAACTCGCCCGTACCATTCAACCTATGGGTACAGCTGCTGCCCGTGACCGACGCCTCGTGCAAGATGCGCGTCACGGTGAAGGCCGACATCCCCATGTTTCTCAAGCCGATGATTGGCTCAAAGCTGCAAGACGGCGTTGACAAAATAGCCGACGCTTTGGCTATGTTGCCGTACTGATTTTATACAAACAAGTGACAAGCTGGCAAGCGACAAGGCAAATTTCCTTGTCTGCTCGTCACTTGTCTGCTTGTCAACTAAAAAAGAAAATGAATAAACTCTGGGAAAAAAACTTCTCCGTAAACGAGGAGATTGAACGCTTTACCGTGGGCCGCGACCGCGAGATGGACATGTATCTGGCTAAGTATGACGTGCTCGGAAGCATGGCTCACATCACCATGCTCGAGTCTATCGGACTGCTGGAAAAGGCCGAGCTCGTGCAGCTTCTTGCCGAGTTGAAGCGCATCTACGCCTTGTGCGAGACCGGCGAGTTCGTCATTGAGGATGGCGTAGAGGACGTCCACTCGCAAGTGGAGCTGATGCTTACGCGCCGCCTCGGCGACATGGGCAAGAAGATACACAGCGGACGCTCGCGCAACGACCAGGTGCTTGTAGACCTAAAGCTGTTCATACGCCATGAAATAAAGGAGGTTGTAACGCTCGTAAAGGCTCTTTTCGACGAGCTGTTGCAGAAGAGCGACGAGTGCAAGGACGTGCTCATGCCCGGCTATACGCACCTACAGGTGGCTATGCCGAGCTCGTTCGGCCTGTGGTTCGGCGCTTACGCGGAGAGCTTTGCCGACGACATGCTCTTCCTTCAGGCCGCCTGGCGCATGGCTAACCGCAACCCCTTGGGCAGCGCGGCGGGCTATGGCTCGTCGTTTCCGCTCGACCGCTCGATGACGACGCGCCTGCTCGGCTTCGACACTATGGACTATAACGTGGTGTACGCGCAGATGGGGCGCGGCAAGACAGAGCGCAACACGGCCTTCGCCATGGCCTCAGTTGCGGGCACGCTGGCCAAGATGGCCTTCGACGCCTGCCTGTTCAACAGCCAGAATTTCGGCTTCGTCCGCCTTCCAAAGGAGTGCACAACGGGCAGCAGCATAATGCCGCACAAGAAGAACCCCGACGTGTTCGAGCTGCTGCGCGCCAAGTGCAACAAGCTCCAGTCGCTGCCCCAGCAAATCACGCTCATCATGAACAACCTGCCGTCGGGCTACTTCCGCGACCTTCAGATAATAAAGGAGGAGTTCCTTCCTGCCTTCGGCGAACTGAAAGATTGCCTGCGCATGGCCGCGTATATAGTCAACCGCATGGAGGTGAACGAGCACATCCTTGACGACCCGAGGTATGACTTGATGTTCTCCGTGGAGGAAGTCAACCGCCTCGCCGCCGACGGAATGCCCTTCCGCGACGCTTACAAGAAGGTGGGACTCGACATAGAGGCCGGTCGCTTTACGCCATGCAAGGACGTTCATCATACGCATGAAGGCTCCATCGGCAACCTGTGCAACGACAAAATAGCCGCGCTCATGGACAATATCGTCGCCGGTTTCACGTTTGACAGAGTGGAGAAGGCCGAAAAAGCACTGCTCGGCGAATAGCCATTGGCGGTTTTCCGCCTTGGCGCATTTGCCTTATCAGGCCCATTAGGCTTATTCGGCTTATCCTAACCAATCAAGTAATGCAACGCTACACCTATTATATAATAGTGCTCCTTGCCGCCGTGCTCATGTCGGGTTGCGGCGAGGCGGAGTATGAGTACAGCGGTTACAAATGCCGTTTCATATTTGACAACAGCGCGTCAAGAAGTCCGGCGTTGGCTTCCGCGATGAATCCTCTGTCGCCGGGGGTGTTTTGCCAGATTTCGACGAAAGGCGATTACTACTATTTTTCAACTAACCAGGGACTGTCAGACCGCGTGCAGAGAGGCGGAATGGAGTTGCAGACAACTCCCATCCTCGGCTTGTACCCGGAGTACGGCATCATCGTCGGATACGGCACATTGGGCGTTTCGGGCGCAAATATTTATGCTTACGACAGCCTGTGCCCCAACTGCTATGATGAGTTTGGCGGTTACCGTAAGCTCACGATGAACACCGATGGCACAGCCCAATGCCCCTCATGCCACCGTAAGTACGACATGAACAACGGCGGATTGGTAATCAGCGAGGGCGGCGGCAAACGCCTGATAAATTATCGTGCGTCTGTAAACGGCGATGTGCTTAATGTCAACAATTGACACGTTTTAACATTAAAATGTGTAAATTAATTTGCTTTTTCGGGAAATAGGACTATCTTTGCATCACTTTTATGCGGCAATAGCTCAGTTGGTAGAGCGCAACCTTGCCAAGGTTGAGGTCGCGGGTCCGAGTCCCGTTTGCCGCTCAAGTGCCGCCGCAATGGTGGAATTGGTAGACACGAGGGACTTAAAATCCCTTGGCCAGAAATGGCTGTGCGGGTTCGAGTCCCGCTCGCGGCACAACTTATCTAAAACCTTTCATTATGAAAAAAAATCTTATCTTATTGTTCTCGGCGGCTTCAGTGCTCGCACTGTCGTCATGTTCTACCAAGCTGGGAGAGCTCTCTGCCGACAATTTCAAGGTCACCCCTAATCCCCTTGAGTCAAGAGGTGGACAGGTGGCTGTTACCATCGACGGTACTTTCCCCGAGAAGTATCTGAAGAAAAAAGCTTCTGTTACTGTTGTTCCCGAGTTGCGCTATGGCAACGGACAGGTGGCACAGGGACAGGCTGCGACATTCCAGGGCGAAAAGGTGGAAGGCAACGACCAGACCATCTCTTACAAAATGGGCGGCAACTACACCATGAAGGCCAACTACAAGTATGTTCCTGACATGCAGAAGAGCGACCTTTATATGACTTTCGACGCATATTATGGCAAGAAGAAAAAGAAGATAGAAGTTCCTGCCGTTAAGGTTGCGGAAGGTGTAATCGCTACATCTGAACTCTATACGAAGACTCTTGCAGGCAGCGGAGCTTGCATCGCTCCCGATACTTTCCAGCGTGTACGCGCCCAGAGGCAGGAATCTCAAATCAAGTTCCTCATCAATCAGGCAAACCTTCGCAAGAGCGAGCTGAAGAACAATTCTGTTCAGGAATTCGTGAAGCTGCTTAAGGACATTAACGACAACCAGGAGAAGCTGAACCTGAAGAATGTGGAAGTTCTTGCTTACGCATCTCCCGATGGTGGTGTAGAGTTCAACGACAAGCTGGCAAGCAAGCGTCAGAATGTGTCTGTTGACTATGCAGAGAAGCAACTCAAGGAAGCTGAACTTGCAGGCGACGTTACAGGCAAGTACACAGCTCAGGACTGGGACGGCTTCCAGAAGCTTGTTGCTGCTTCTAACATACAGGACAAGGACGTTATCCTCCGTGTTCTCTCAATGTATCAGGACCCCGAGGAGCGCGAGCAGCAAATCCGCAACATGTCGGCTGGCTTCCGCGAGCTTGCTGACGGCATCCTTCCTGAACTCCGCCGTTCACGCCTCATCATCAACTATGAGACAATCGGACGCAGCGATGAGCAAATCAAGGAGCAGTACAAGAGCGACGCTGCACAGTTGAGCGTTGACGAAATGCTGTACGCTGCAACCCTTGAGGACAACCTCGACGCTAAGGAGGCAATCTACAAGAAGACCACTGAGGTTTATCCCAATGACTATCGTGCGTTCAACAACGTTGCTGCAATCGAGTTTGCAAAGGGCAACGACGCAGAGGCTAAGAGCTATCTCGCAAAGGCTCAGAGCATCAATGGCAACGCCGCAGAGGTTAACGCCAACCTCGGTCTGCTCGCTTTGAAGAGCGGCAACTTGAGTGAAGCTGAGAATTACATCGCAAAAGGCAACACAGCCGGCGACTACAACAAGGTGCTTGGCTCGCTCAACCTCGCGAAGGGTGACTATGCAACGGCAGAGCAGAACTTGAGCGGCATCAACTGTAACACGACCGCTTTGGCTCAAATCCTTAACAAGAACTACGCCGGTGCGGCTACAACCCTTGGCAACATCGAGAACAAGGATGCCATGACCGATTATCTCCAGGCTATCCTGAACGCTCGCCAGGGCAACAACGACGCGGCTTCTTCTTACCTGAAGAGCGCTTTGCAGAAGGATTCTTCACTCTCAACTTACGCTAACAACGACCTTGAGCTGTCAAAAGTCAGCAAATAAATAAAGCTGTCGCATGAAGCGGCTTATATACATCTTTACGCTCACCTTGGTTCTGGTTGCCTGCGGTACACGCAGGGGTTACTTCAGTCTTGAAGGCCGGTTACTCAACCTGAACCAAGGTGAGTTCTATGTTTACAGTCCCGACGGCGTATTCGATGGGGTTGATACGATAAAAGTCGAGGGCGGACGTTTCGCTTTTGAAACGCCATGCAAGGAAAGCGGCACGATAATGATTGTCTTTCCTAATTTCTCCGAACAGCCTGTATTTGCTGAACCAGGCAAGAATGTCACGATAAAGGGTGATGCCTCACATCTTAAAGAGATAGAAATTGAAGGCACAGACGAGAACAAACTGATGAACGGTTTTCGTCAACAGATATCCAAGGCATCGCCGCCGGAAGTGCTGAAGTACGCCGAACAGTTTGTAAGGAACAACCCCGAGTCTGCTGTAAGCGTATATATCCTGCGGAAATACTTTGTCAATCCCAATGTCGCAAATGCCGACAATAACCTTGACAAGGCCGAAGAGCTTGTGGCAATAGTGTACAAGGCGCAGCCCAAGAACGGTTATGTGGCGCGCATGTCGCGTTATATTAAGGGTGCGAAAAACAGTCTGATTGGTGCTAAGTTGCCGCATTTTACGGCAACAGACATTGACGGTGAGGCTGTGTCCGACGACAAATTGAGAGGCCGTGTGTCCGTTGTTTTCACTTGGGGCAACTGGAATTACGAGAGCCGCAGCCTTCGCGACCGGCTTATCAGGCTGAAAGATGATTACGGAGATAAGTTCGCATTGCTTGGCGTAAGCCTCGACGCAGGCAAGGCCGATTGCAAACGTTCGCTCCGTAACGACTCGACTTCTACAATAATAGTGTGCGACCAGATGATGTTCGACAGTCCGCTTATTGACGTTTTCGGCTTTGGCGGAGTGGGGGAGAACATCTTGTACAACGCCCAAGGCCGTGTCATCGAGCGAAATATGAAGCCCGAGGACATTGAAACAAAGCTGAAAACACTCTTAAACTAACCAAATACATGCTTGTCAAGACATATTGCGCGGCTGTAAACGGTCTTGAAGTAACCACCGTTACGGTTGAGGTAAGCATGTCGAAAGGCGTAATGTTCCATCTCACCGGACTTGCCGACACCGCCGTAAAGGAAAGCCGCGACCGCATTGTAGCCGCGCTGAAGAATAACGGAATACGGCTTCCCGTCGCAGACATCACCATCAACATGGCTCCGGCCGACCTGCGCAAGGAGGGCAGTTCATACGACCTTCCGCTCGCTATAGGCCTGTTGGCGGCGATGGGTAATGTCAAGCCCGACGCTCTTCAGCAGTATATGCTCATAGGAGAGCTTGGCCTTGACGGCAAAATTCAGCCCGTGCGCGGCGCCCTGCCGATAGCCATACGTGCGCGGAAGGAAGGCTTTAAGGGGCTGATTGTGCCACGCCAGAACATCCGCGAGGCCGCCGTCGTAAACAAACTTGACGTCTATGGCATGGACAACCTGCTCGATGTGGCGCGCTTCTTGAACGGCGAAACGGGCTTCGAGCCTACCGTCATCGACACGCGCCGTGAGTTTTACGAGCAGCAGAGCCGGTATGACTTAGACTTTGCCGACGTGCGCGGCCAGGAGAGTGTCAAGCGTGCGATGGAAGTAGCGGCGGCAGGCGGTCACAACATGATAATGATAGGCCCTCCGGGCAGCGGCAAGTCGATGATGGCGAAGCGGCTTCCGTCCATTCTTCCGCCGCTCTCGTTGGCCGAAAGTCTTGAAACAACGCAGATACATTCAGTCGCCGGAAAGCTTGGCCGCGACATGTCGCTAATCTCCCAACGCCCGTTCCGCGCCCCTCATCATACCATTTCACAGGTAGCCTTGGTGGGCGGCGGAGCCAATCCCCAGCCGGGAGAAATCTCGCTTGCGCACAACGGCGTGCTCTTCGCCGACGAGCTGCCGGAGTTCAACAAGTCAACACTTGAAGTGCTGCGGCAACCCCTTGAAGACCGTAAAATCACCATTTCGCGCGCTAAGTACACCATAGAGTACCCCTGTTCGTTCATGTTCGTGGCGTCGATGAACCCCTGTCCGTGCGGCTATCACAACGACCCTACCCACAAGTGCGTGTGTACGCCGGGGCAAATCCAGCGTTACCTTAACAAGATAAGCGGCCCGTTGCTCGACCGTATAGACATTCAGGTGGAGATAACGCCCGTGCCTTTCAACGACATTTCGCGCACGGCGCAGGGCGAATGCAGCGCAAGCATACGCGAACGCGTAATCAAGGCGCGGCTAATCCAGGAGCAACGCTTCCGCGAATGCCGCGGAGTGCACTGCAACGCGCAGATGTCAGAGCGCATGATTCACCAGTATGCCGAACCCGACGCGGCCGGGATTGATTTGCTGCGCATGGCCATGGAGCGGCTCAACTTGTCCGCACGTGCCTACAACCGCATACTGAAAGTGGCGCGCACGATAGCCGACCTTGAAGCGTCTGCCGACGTAAAGGCGCAGCATCTGGCCGAAGCCATAAGCTACCGCAACCTTGACAGGGGCGACTGGGCGGAAAGGTGACATTTTTTTAAATTAAGAATTAAGAGTTAAGAGTTAAGAAAATATGCCTTGAAGATATAAACATCCCGCAAGGCATATTTTCTTAACTCTTAACTCTTAACTCTTAATTAGACTTTCACAGCAGCCTTTTTGCGAAATACCTTACGGGGTACCACACCGAGACGAAGCCCACGGCAACCACCGTAAGGAACACGAGCACGATGTCATCAGGGTGTACGCTTACCGGGTAAGCGTCAACAACAAACGAGCCGCTGCTCTGTCCCAGGGCCACGAGGCCGTACTCCTGCTGGAGCCAGCACAGCAACAGGCCGAGCAGTATGCCTGCTACGGCGCCGATTACCGAAATCATGCGGCCTTCGAACAGGAATATTCGCGTTATTTGCTTGTCGGTCGCGCCCATGTTGCGCAGCGTCACCACGTCGTCCTTCTTGTCTATTATGAGCATCGAGAGCGAGCCTATTATGTTGAAGCAGGCCACGGCCAGTATGAACGTAAGGAATATGTAGGCTATAAACTTCTCTATCTTCATTATCCTGAACGTGTCGGCCTGCTGCTCCATACGGTCCAGCACGCGGTACTTCTTGCCCGCGATTTCCCTCATCTCCGCCTTCACCGCGTCGAGGTCGCTGCCCGGCTTCAGCCTCAGTTCGAGCTGCGAGAGCATACCCTGCTGGCCGAACAGGCGGCGCGCGAAGCCTATCGAGGTTACTATGTAGCCCGTGTCGTATTTGGCGTTCCTCACCATGAACACCACGCCCGGCGATATGAGCGAGTCCTCGACGAAGCCCTCCGTGGGGTTCATCATGTCGAGCTGGCCTTCGCGTTGCGGCGCGTATATGTTCAGGTAGCCGTCCCAGTCGGCCGTCATGCCCAGCTGGTCGGCCAGGCGTATGCCCACCGTGCCGTATTCGAGGTTGGCCGCGTGCAGCGAGAACTCGCCGTCGCCGTAGAGTATGTCGTTGATATGCGTCAGCTGGTTGAAGTTGTCGTCAACGCCCTTCACCGTCACCATGGCCTGCCTGCCGCGGTACATGGCCAGCGCCTGGTCCTCTATGCTCTCCGTGGCAACGTCAACTTCGGGCAGCGTGCGTATCTTCTGCAACGCCGGGTCGTCCGCCGGAGCCGTCTTGCCCTCCGCCGGAACAACCTCGATTTGCGGGTCGAAGGCCGTCAGGAACGTTGCCACGAGGTCGTGGAAGCCGTTGAACACGCTCAGCGTCACCACCAGCGCCATCGTAGCCACGGCCACGCCGACGGCGCTTATGCCGCTAATCAGGTTGATAACGTGCGTGCTCTTCTTCGAGAACAGGTATCGGCGCGCTATGTAAAACGGCAGGTTCATTTCTTCAGCAGCTCGTCAATGTGCTCTATGTAGTCGAGCGAGTCGTCCACGAAGAAGCGCAGTTCGGGTATTATGCGCAGCTGGTTGCGCACGCGCGTGCCCAGTTCGTAGCGCACGGTCTTCTCGTTGGCCGTGATGTTCTTTATTATCTCGTCGGCCTTGTCAGAGGGGAATATGCTCAGGTAAGCCGTGCATATGCTCAGGTCGGGACTTATGCGGCACCGTGTAACGCTTACCAGCACCCCCCTTGTCTGGCGTGTCTGCGACTGGAATATCAGGCTAAGCTCCTTTTGCAGCAGCCTTGCTATGCGGTTTTGCCTTGTCTCTTGCATTGTCGTGTCGTTTTGTTTTAAACATGTTCAAAATCAACTGCAAACTTACTAAAAATCGTTTGAATAAACGAGAAGATAGCCCGAATAATGCGAAAACGATGCGCCGCACCCTTTCCAGGCGGTCTCCACGCCCCTTGTCGGCGGCCTTCTTGCCTCTTGTTGACGGCCTTCACGCCTCTTGTTGACGGCTCTTTCTGAACGTGCTTGTAATCGGTTGGAAATCAGCATGTTGCGTAATGCCTCGCAAAAGGCCGTCTTTTGGCTTCTGAAAGACGGCCTTTCGCACGCCCAAAGGCCGTCTTTTACACCCCGAAAGGCCGCCTTTCGCAAGGCCGTCGGCCGCCGTTCGAAACTGTAACCGTAACGCCCCGAAATCTTACAGACCGTAACCTGCCGTGCCGTTCATGCCCTGCCGTGCCGTGGCAAATTGGTGGCGGTTATGGCGGAGATGTCCGTTAGGGACATTGTTTCTTGTCTGTAAAGCGGTCAGTTGTTTTGTTAAAGTTTACATTCTTAACATTAATTAGCTTTCGGGGGGGGTAATTTTAAGCATATTTACTAATTTTGCCACCGAAAACAAATCATGAAACTAATCTTGGCGGCATTTAAGGATTGAGCCGCCGGCTACTAACAACAATGCAAGGCGCAAGCGCCTGATTTTAGAGGACAAAACAAGTATATACACAAGGCGGTGCCTATGGCTCCGCTGTTATAACTAAACGGTATGAAGTCTGTATTTTATGTGACGCTCGTATGGGCTTTGTTGACATGTGCCGGAGCCCGTTCGCAGGACGTGGCGGTGAAGACCAACCTGCTTTATGACGCCTTCGCCACGGTCAATGTGGGCGCAGAGGTGGGGCTTGCCCCTAAGTGGACGCTCGACGTCTCGGGCAATGTCAATGCTTGGACGCTCTCTCGCGGGCGCAAGTGGAAGCACTGGATGGTGCAGCCCGAGGCCCGCTATTGGCTCTGCGACCGCTTTGTAGGCCATTTCTTCGCCGTACATGCCCACGGCGGACAGTACAACATCGGCGGCCTGAAGAACAGTTTTAAGATGCTCGGTACCGACTTTTCCGGCCTCTCCGCGAGCCGTTACCAAGGCTGGTTCATAGGGGCGGGCGTAGGTTACGGCTACGCCTGGGTGCTCGGACGCCACTGGAATCTTGAGGGCGAGCTGGGCATCGGCTACGCATACTCCGTCTACGACCGCTTCAAGTGCGCCGGGTGCGGCGAGAAAGTGGAGCGCGACGCCCGGCATCACTACTTCGGCCCCACCAAGGTGGCTGTTAATTTGGTTTATGTTTTCTGATAAATCATGGTACAGATGAAAAGGTTTCTATATATAATAATAGGTGTCGTGGCCCTCGCCTCGTCTCCGGCCTACGGGCAGAAGGCGGCGGCAGGAGTGCCCGGAGTGTCTGTAGGCAACCTCAAGATATCGCGCAGCGGCAGCCTGCTCACGGTCGGCATGGACATAGACATGTCACAGCTGCGCGTCGAGAGCAACCGCGCCGTCATCCTTACGCCGTGCGTCGTGGCGCAGGGCGACTCCGTCGAGCTGCCCTCAGTAGGCGTTTACGGCCGCGGCCGGTATTACCATTATCTGCGTTCCAACGGCGACGCCATGCTCACAGGGCCTTCCGAGACGGTCGTCAGGGCATCACGTAAACCCGACGTGCAGGCTTACACCGCCACCGTAGAGTACGAGCCGTGGATGGAGGGAGCCTCGCTCACCCTGCACCGCCAGGACTACGGCTGCTGCGGCGACGTGCTCGCAGAGGGTGCCGTGCCCCTGCTCTCCGATTTCCGCAGCGTCTACCGACCGACGTACGTCTACGTAAGGCCTGCGGCCGAGCCGGTCAAGACGCGCGCCATAAGCGGCTCGGCTTACGTCAACTTCCCCGTGAACCGCACCGAGATACGCCCATCTTACATGGACAACGTGCGCGAGCTGGGCAAAATCACAGGCACCATCGACAGCGTAAAGGCCGATGCCGACATTACAGTGAAAGCACTCTCAATCAAGGGATACGCCTCGCCCGAAGGTCATTACGAGGCCAACGCGCGCCTGGCAAAGGGACGCACCGACGCCCTGAAAGACTATGTGTCAAGGCTGTACAAGTTTGACGAAGGCTTTATAAAGGCATCCAGCGAGCCCGAGAACTGGCAGGGCCTGCGCCAATACGTAGCGCAGTCAAACCTCGAAAACCGCTGGGCGATACTCGACATCATCGACTCTGACATGAAGCCCGACGCAAAGGAGTGGAAAATCAAGACGGCATATCCGTCTGACTACCGCTTCCTGCTCGACAACTGCTACCCCTCGCTGCGCCGTTCAGACTACCGCGTGGAGTACGTCATACGCACGTATAGCGACCCAGTGGAAATAAAGCGCGTCATGGCCGAGCAGCCGCAGAAGCTCAGCCTCGCCGAGTTCTACCTCGCGGCGCAGTCCATGCAGCCCGGCAGCCGCGAGTTCGACGACGCCTTCGAGACCGCCGTACGCATGTATCCCAATGACCCTACGGCCAACCTCAACGCCGCAAACAGCGCGATGAAGCGCGGCGACATGGAGGGCGCAGGCCGCTATCTTGACAAGGCCGGGCAGTCGGCCGAGGCCGTCTATGCCCGTGCCGTCTACGCCGGACTGCAAGGCAATTACGCCAAAGCGAAGCAACTCTTCTCGCAGGCGCAGGCCGCCGGACTGGCCGCGGCTGCCGAAGAGAGCAAACGCCTGGGCAACATTGCGCAGTGATTGTAACCAACTAAATGTATAATAAACTAAAAATTATCGAATAATGAAAATCAAGTATTTTGCTTTAAGCTTGTTGGCATGTGTCGGGATGATGTCATGCTCTAACAACGACGACCTCGCCGGTGACGACGGACAGAAGGGTGATGGCGATGTTGCAAGGTCTTATGTCGCTGTAAATATTCTAAATACAAACTCAGATGGCACACGTGTTGCTGGTGCAGATTATGAGGACGGCAAAGGCAACGAGAATAAGATAACCTCTGCCCGTTTCTATTTCTTCAAGTCGGATGGCAGCGCTTATCCTTTGAGTACGGCGTCGTCGTTAGACGGAACGGCAGGCAATTATATAGATGTAACGCCTGCAAGTTCGACGGATGGAGCTGATGAGAATATCGACAAAGTATTTGACGCCGTCCTCGTTTTTAACGGAAAGACAAACGAACTGCCTGCTTCTATCGTTGCGGTGATAAATTCAAGTCTCGGAACAGGCTCTAAGTCATTGCCTGATTTGAAGGCCATAACCGGCAATTACGGAGTAAATGCTGCCGCTGAAGCTAATGACGGAAACTTTGTTATGTCAAATTCTGTATATGCGTCGGAAGGTGCTTCAAGCGCGGAAGTTATAGCTGTAAACATTGACGGCAAGATAGCAACGTCAGAAGCGGATGCAAAGGCAAATCCTGTTGACATTTATGTAGAAAGAGCTGTGGCTAAAGTCAAGCTGACATTGGACGGAACAGAAGCTTCTACAACAGACAAGTATAAAGTTACTGAGGACGGTTCTGTTTTTGCAAAGGTGCTTGGCTGGGCTGTGACTTCTGATACAAGGACTTCCAATCTATTGAAAAGCATAAATACAACTTGGACTAATGACGGTCTTGGCTTTACGT
>ERZ1664506.7-NODE-7-length-16926-cov-7.515915_pt1 | contig 16926 bp, 19 predicted proteins | sample MGYA00575341_ERZ1664506 | MGnify/ENA primary metagenome ERZ1664506 (study PRJEB40874, sample SAMEA4040754) | Gallus gallus | biome: gut; material: content | place: India | collected 2016-01-01 | study: EMG produced TPA metagenomics assembly of PRJEB14491 data set... | reverse complement strand
TCGAAGAGGTCCAACTATGCTTAACCGCATGTGTAGCGAAGCGGAACTTGCGGTATGTATGCAGTCAATAATATCGTCCTCGAAGAGGGCGAACTACATTTTGGGTTATGGGGTCTTGAGGTCTTGCGGTTATACGGTATGACAGTAAAGCCTCATAACCTCACAACCGTAAAAGCTCATAACCGTAAACGCTGTTCGCCCTCTTCGAGGACGGGCGGATTAGTTTTGACTTACCGCAAGTTTCGTTCCCTTCGGTCACTCCACATGCGGTTAAGCATAGTTCGCCCCCTTCGGGGACGGGAGTATACAACAAGTTCCAGCCCTACGGTTTAATTTTTCATTGTTAATTGTTAATTTCCGCGAAGCGGTTTTACCCCTTGGGGACGGGATTGGCACCTATACGTCATACACCAAAACTGCGGATGAACCCCTTTTGAAAAACAGTAGACGGCAAAGTGCCATCTCATATGATTTTTAACGGAAAGTGAAATAAACAGACCAAGGCGGCGTTATATCTTAGTAAGCCGCAGGCTTTGCCTGCCGTAATGCGGCAAAATAACGTAAGATAAAAAACATATTGCAATGAAATATTCCGCAGGAACCGTCATAGACCTACCCAAGATGTTCGACCCGCGCGGCAACCTTACCGTAGCCGAGCAGTTCAAGAATGTGCCTTTCGGCATAAAGCGCGTGTATTGGGTCTACGACGTACCGGGCGGTGAGAGCCGCGGCGGCCACGCCCACAAGGAGTGCAAGGAGTTCATCATAGCCGTAAGCGGCAGCTTCCACGTAACGCTGGACGACGGGACGGACAAGAAGTCGTACCTGCTCAACCACCCATACCAGGGACTCCTTGTCGATACAGGCGTCTGGCGAACGCTTGACGACTTCTCTTCCGGGGCCGTGTGCCTTGTGCTTGCGTCCGAGCTTTACGACGAGGGCGACTACATACGCGATTACGACGAGTTTTTGGAGTACGTGAAATGATAAAGATATACGACCTTGCTAAGATTAACGCGTTGCATTCTGCCGACATTCTTGCGGCGGTAAACCGTGTGGCGGGCAGCGGATGGTACATCCGCGGAGAGGAGACGGCGCGCTTCGAAGCCGAATATGCCTCGTACACGGGTACGCGTTATTGTGTAGGATGCGGCAACGGGCTTGACGCCTTGACGCTAATCCTGCGCGCATACGTGGAACTTGGCGTAATGGCCGAAGGCGACGAGGTTATTGTTCCGGCAAATACGTATATAGCATCAATACTTGCCATAACGCGCAACGGGCTGAAGCCTGTCCTCGTGGAGCCACGCATAGATACGTTGCAGATTGACGACAGCCTTATCGAGCATTGCATCACGCCGCGTACACGGGCAGTAATGATAGTGCACATGTATGGCCGTTGCGCTTATACCGACCGTATAGGAGACATCTGTAAACGGTATAATCTGAAGCTTGTCGAGGACAACGCACAAGCCCATGGCTGTGAATACAACGGGCGCAAGACCGGGGCGTTAGGCTCTGCGGCCGGTCATAGCTTTTATCCTACTAAGAATTTAGGCGCACTTGGAGACGCAGGCGCGGTGACGACTGACGACGGCGACTTGGCCGAATGCGTCCGTGCGCTGGCAAACTACGGCTCTGCGCGCAAGTATGTGTTTGACTATGTCGGCGTGAACAGCCGCATGGACGAGATACAGGCAGCCGTATTGTCGGCCAAACTGAAATATCTTGACGCCGACAACGCAGTGCGCCGCCATAATGCTGCATACTACATGAAGCATGTAAGCAACCCGTTTGTAACTCTGCCTACCACCGATTTCTATGATAACAGCGTGTTCCATATCTTTCCCTTGCTGTCAACCGAGCGCGACAGGCTGAGTGCTTATCTCGCCGGAAACGGTGTGCAGACGGACATCCACTATCCCGTACCGCCTCATAAGCAGAGATGTTATGGCATGTTTGGGGACATGAGCCTGCCTGTAACGGAGCGTATCCATGCCGAGGAGTTGAGTATCCCGGTCAATCCTGCTATCTCCATGCAGGAGCTTGCGACAGTGGCAAGACTTATAAACGACTTCAAGTAAATGCGCATAGACGAAGTTTCACCATCTGAATACGGGGCCGTCTTCGGGCGGACGCCGCATATTTTTAATTCTGTTGAGTTTTCCGAGCTTAACAGGAGCAAGGTTACAGCCTTGCACTACTTGGCATTCAAGGACACCAAGACGCGCTTCGGGTTAATCCTCGGAGAGCGTAAAGACGGATTATACAGCCCTTTTTCAGCACCTTTCGGAGGCTTCTCTTCCAATGAAACACAGCGTCTTGACAAGATGGAAGAGGCCATAGCCCTGCTGAAAGAGCATCGGGATGCGGGCGGCAGGCTCCCGTGCAAGCCGATAAACATTGTATTGCCGCCGCTGGTTTATGGCGAAACGCAGCTTACAAAATGGACGAACGTATTGCACAGGCACGGCACATTGAGCCACATCGAGCTGAATTATCACTTCTACCTGCCGTCGTTCATTGGTTATGAAGCTGTCATCGGGCGCAACGCGAGAAAGCACCTGAACCGCGCAATGCAGGAAGATTTTGCCTTCTTGGTGCTTGACGGCACCAATGACAGTGACATAGAGCGTGCCTACAACATAATAAAGGCCAACCGCGAGGAGCACGGTTATCCGTTGAGGATGACGCTGCAAGCGGTCAAGGATACGTCAAAGATATTGCAGGCAGACTTTTTCGTGATGACATACGGGGGCAAGGACGTAGCCGCCGCGCAAGTGTTTCACGTTGCGGAGGGCGTGGCCCAGGTGATATATTGGGGCGATTTGCACGCTTATTCACACCTAAGGACGATGAACAGGCTGGCTTATGAATTGTTCAGACACTACCATGCACAGGGGTTGAAGACGCTCGACATTGGCCCGTCTACCGAAGGCGGCGCGCCCAATTACGGCCTTTGTGACTTCAAGGAAAGCATAGGCTGCTCGGTATCGCCGAAGTTTTGTTTCATATTATAATGTTCAAATGCGACTAATGGATTGTAATACACTGCGCGGCAACTTGATATTTGCCGCATATATAGTCATTGCCACGCTTTATCTTGGCATACAGATGTTTCAAGGTTTGTCTCCTATAGACATCGGGGTGTACATGTCCGGCTACCAGCATTTCAATGAAGAACCATACACCTTGTACTATCTCGGGCAATGGCTTATGACTTACAGCTTTAGCGGATGGTTGTGTGATGTGTTGTCGATAAATTCGTTTCTCGGGCTTAGGGTGCTTCATCTCGTGTATGTAATGTTTTTGCAGACGGTGGTTTATTTGTATTTAAGGCGTTACATACCGTGCAAGTACATCGTCGTCGGACTGTCTTTGGCCACGCTCGCCCACTTCGGGAGCTATACCGAAATCAACTATAATGACTATTCCTCAGGCTTGCTCACATTGGCCGTTTTGGCTTATCACAAGGGGCTGTCAGGCTGTAAGGCGGCTCTTTTGGCTGTGGGGGGGTGATTTCGGCCACAGCCTTCTTTTTCAGGATAGTCAATATCACGTTTGTAATAGTGCCGTTCTTGTCATGGGCGCTGTCTTACAGGTATGCCACGGGGGTCAGCGTAAAACGTCAGTTTGCATGGTTCTTCGCTGGATATGCGGCCGGACTGGCGGCAATGTCAGGCATAATGGCGGCCAATGGTACGTTTGGAGTGTTCATGCTTACGCTCGGAGACATCGTGTCAATAGGTGGAAACGCCGATGACCCGCATAGCATCAAGAGCGTCATTTTAAGCACATGGTCGCTATACAAGGGCGAAGTGGGTGGCTTTTCCGTAGTCTTGTTGGCGGCCGTGGCCATGGTGCTGGCGTTTGAGAGGTTGCAAGGGTGGGGTAGGACGGCGGCCGTTGCTTTCCTCGCTTTTATGATATGTTTCAGCATAAACTTCTGGGAGCCGCCTTCAAACATTACTATCGGCATGTGCATTTGTGCGCTTGTCGTCATGTTTTTCTCCGGCAATTACGGGGCTGATATGGCCAATCTTTACGCCTTGTCGCTGCTTGTGCCAATGGTGATGCCGATAGGAAGCAACGCCGGGCCTGATTTCTACGGCAAGGACGTGTGCTTCCTGTCGTTGCCGTTGGCCGTCTACATCATCCGTGAGTCACGCCTGTATGGCAGGTTCCATGATGCCTGCATGAAGGCTATGTCAGTGTTGTTTGTAGCTATATCTTGCACAATGGTATACGTAAACATCAATAGGCCGCAAATGGAAGACGGCAACCGCCTGCAATGCCTGTACCAGGCCGGAGGCGGAACGGTGAGCCACATACTGACAACCAAGGACAATGCCGACATGCACAAGTACATTTTCAAGACCCTTAAGCCCGTAGTGCCGCCGGGCAGCTACTTGGTATGTAACTTTTCGCAGCTGGTTGTTTCGATGCTTGAATGCAAGATGTGGGGTGTTACCGTGCCAAGGTTTTCGTCAAACATGATGAACGAACGTTATATATCAGTGGCCTACAAGCATACGGGGAAGCTGCCTTTTCTGCTTCTTGACAAGCATAATGCCAACGATGCTGACCTGCATGTAAGGAAGTGTCTTGAGCGCATCAGGCCTTACCGCACTGTTTGGGAAGATGAAAGGTTTGTCTTGTTGAAAGACGTTTGAACATCATACGGACAGCCATAAACCATTGTCTGTTTTAAGGCTGTGTTCATTTGTTTTCTTAATTGACGGCCTTTCGCCCTGCAAAAGGCCATGAATTGCAATGCAAAAGGCCGCCTTTCACAGCGTGAAAGGCGGCCTTTTATAATGTTGTTGATTATCAGGCGGTTACATATGGGCGTGCAACCGGGCTGAAAACATTAAAGTATCCTGCCGCAAAGGCGGAAGTTGATGACGGGATAAACGGTGATTTTGCTGAGCGTTTTCATAAGTCCGCCGTCCTCGCCGTCGAAGTCGTCCTCGGTAAGGCGGTCGCCGTTACAATACAGTTTGGGCGAGCCCCAGAACTGTACGCCGGCCTCGAACATGAAGCCGATGCGCTTCTTGGGCACCGCGCGGCCTATTCCGAGGCCGATGTATGGCTTGAACGACGCGGTCTTTATCTCGGCCTTGATGTTACCGTTGTCGTCAGGCGTGAGCAGGTAGTCGCCCAGTTCGTAGCCGATTTTCTGGTCGGGGTAGTCGCGGTTGTAGTCGGCTATGTCTTGCAGCAGGCCGTCTTCCTTGTTGTAAGCCTTGATTATGGCCGACGAACCGAAGTAAGCTCCGGCCGTGATGTGGAACGAGCTGCGCTTGAAGGGGAACACGTCGAAGAGCAGCTTGCCGTTGGTGAAGCCCACCTTGGCCTCTACTTCCACCGTTTCAGGTATGTTGTAATCGGCCGTGTTGGGATGGTCGCTTATGTCAAGGTCGGTGCCAAACTTGATTGAAGGCATGAAAGCCACGCCCGCGCGTACCTGCACATAGTTTCCGATTGGCGCCGCAACGTCGAAGCCTATACCGGGAGTTCCGGCGGTGATGCCGACAGAAAGATGGTTGAACATGTTTTTGTCTTCTTCCTGCGCGCTTGCTGTCAGCACGCCGCAGAATATTGCCAATGGCAATACGAGATGCTTTAAACTCATGATGTGATTGTTGTTTTGTTAATAATATGATGGTTTATGATAATCCGACAATGCTAAATAATGTAAACGAAACAGCGACATCGTTGTCTAAAACGGATAAAATTCGGCTTATTTTTCTGCAAAGTTAAGTTAATAAGGTTAATCATACAACATTTTGTATAAAAACTTTAAAATAATTAGTAACTTTGCGCTTGCTTGCGTTATCTTTGTAAACCAAGCATTTACACATTCCTTATATGACGCTGCCGGAAGACTTTATCATGCAGACGAAGGCCGCCCTTGGCGATGAATTGTGGCAAACCCTGGAGCAGGGGCTTGCCGCCGAGCCGCCCGTGAGCATAAGACTGAACCCTTGGAAATGCCAAGGCGGAGGCTGGCAGGTGGCCGGGAGCACGGGCGTTGTGCCTTGGTGCAAGGGCGGCTTGTATCTTGACGCGCGGCCAAACTTTACGTTCGACCCGTTGCTTCACGCCGGGATGTATTACGTGCAGGAGGCTTCGTCGATGTTTCTCGACCGCGTGCTGCGCCAGTATGCCGCCGGCGGGCCTGTGAGGATGCTCGACCTGTGCGCCGCTCCGGGAGGAAAGTCTACCGTGGCGCGCGCCGCCCTGGCTGAAGGCAGCCTGCTTGTGAGCAACGAGCCGGTGCGCCAGCGTGCGCAGGTGTTGGCCGAGAACATGCAGAAGCAGGGCCATCCTGACACGATAGTGACAAACAACTGGCCGCAGGACTTCCGCCGCAGCGGCCTTCAGTTCGACGTTGTGCTGGCCGACGTGCCGTGTTCTGGCGAGGGAATGTTCCGCAAGGATCCGGCCGCCATAGGCGAGTGGAGCTTGCAGAACGTGGAGAAGTGCTGGCGGTTGCAGCGCGAAATAGTGGCCGACGCATGGTGCTGTCTGCGCCCGGGAGGGCTGTTCGTCTATTCTACGTGTACCTTCAACACCAAGGAAGACGAGGAGAACGTGGCCTACATGTGCGAAGAGCTGGGCGCGGAGGTGCTTGCCGTTGACACGGACGGGCGTTGGGGCATCACTGGTTCGGTGTTTCCGGGCTTTGACAAGCCCGTGTATCGTTTCCTGCCGGGACGTACGCAGGGCGAAGGTTTGTTCATGGCCGTGATGCGTAAGACGGGCGACGAGCCTGCCGGTGACGGCCGCGTGAAGGGCAGGAAGGTCGCGAAGGAGCGCAGGCAAGGGGGCTGCAGTGCTGTTGGTGATGCCTGCAAGAAGTGGCTAAGGCAGCCTGACGGTTTTGAGATAGTCGTTGACGGCAATACTGTCACGGCCATACCACGTCCGTGGAAACCGTTTTACGATGCGGCGCGGAAGAGCCTTAATGTCCTGTCTGCCGGCGTACCGCTCGGCGATGTTAAGGGAAAAGACGTCATTCCGTCGCAAGCTCTTGCCTTGTCCGTATGCCTTGACGAGTCGGTTTTCCCCACTGTGGAGCTTGACTACGGCCAGGCTCTTTGCTATCTGCGCAAGGAGGCCGTGCCGTTGCCCTCTGATACGCCGCGCGGCCATGTCCTCATGACGTATAGGGGCGTGCCGCTCGGTTTTGAGAAGAACATCGGCAACCGCGCAAACAACCTTTATCCGGCTGAATGGAAAATAAAAAGCTCGCACACGCCGGAGGGATGCAACGAAGTGTTAAGTTAAGAATTAAGAGTTAAGAATTAAGAAAATATGCCATGCCTCTATTGGCTTATTCGGCCAATCGGGCTTATCCGGCTTATTCTCCAAATAAATAATGGAATAATGAAACAATATCTCGACTTGCTCGACCGCATAATGACGGAAGGCGTTAAGAAGCACGACCGCACGGGAACGGGCACTATCAGCATCTTCGGAAACCAGATGCGCTTCAACCTTGAGGACGGTTTCCCGCTGCTTACGACGAAGAAACTGCATCTGAAATCAATCATCTACGAGCTGCTTTGGTTCTTGCGTGGCGACACGAACGTGAAGTATCTGCAAGAGCATGGCGTAAGCATTTGGGACGAATGGGCCGGGCCTGACGGCGAACTCGGCCCCGTTTACGGTCACCAGTGGCGTTCGTGGCCCGATTATGACGGCGGACACATCGACCAAATCAGGAACGTCATAGAGCAGATACGTCACAATCCCGACTCGCGCCGCATGATAGTGAGCGCGTGGAACGTGGCCGAAATCAACCAGATGCACCTGCCGCCGTGCCACTGTCTGTTCCAGTTCTACGTGGCTGACGGCCGCCTTAGCCTGCAGCTTTACCAGCGCAGCGCCGACACTTTCCTTGGAGTGCCGTTCAACATAGCGTCTTACGCTTTGCTGCTGCTGATGATGGCGCAGGTAACAGGGCTGAAGCCGGGCGACTTCATACATACAACCGGCGACACGCACTTGTACCTCAACCACTTGGAACAGGTCAAGTTGCAGCTTACGCGCGAGCCTCGTCCGCTGCCTACGATGACGCTCAACCCTGACGTAAAGGACATTTTCGACTTCAAATACGAAGACTTTAAGCTTGAGAACTATAACCCTTGGCCGCACATCAAGGCCGAAGTGAGCGTGTAAACAATTAAGAATTAAGAGTTAAGAATTAAGAAAATAACCGACAAAGCATGTTTTCTTAATTAGCTTAACGCTGACCTTCGGTTCTTAACTCTTAATTCTTAATTATCCAAAATAAAATGAACGAGAAAAGATGCGAATATCAATCATTGCCGCAGTGGCGCGTAACCGCGCCATCGGCAAGGACAACAAGCTGTTGTACTGGTTGCCAGACGACCTTAAACGCTTCAAGGCTTTGACCACGGGACACACCATAATTATGGGGCGGAGGACTTTCGAGTCGCTGCCGAAGGGCGCGCTTCCCAACCGCAGGAACATCGTATTGAGCCGCACCGTGCACGAGTTTCCCGGTTGCGATGCGTACACTTCGCTCGACGAAGCACTGAAACACTGCTCTGTGGAGGAAGACATTTATATAATAGGTGGCGCAAATGTCTATGCACAGGCTATCGAATGCGCAGACCGTCTCTGCCTTACCGAAATAGACGACGTGCCCGACGGAGCCGACGCTTTCTTCCCTGAATACGGCGGTTGGCGCGAAGTGTGGCGTGAAGGGCACGCCGTTGACGAGAAGCACGCTTACCGCTTCGCCTTCGTTGACTATGTAAGGAAATGACAAAAGGCCAAAGACCGGCAAACGCCTGGTCTTTGGCCTTTTTTGTTTTTATGCTTGTCAGGGGCTTTTTATATTGCCTTTTCAAGCTTGACTTTTATGTCCTTATTCTCTGACAGGGTCGTCATCGTCTACCGGCATGTCAACAATCGGCAGCTGGCGGCTGAACGCCGAGTTGAACGAAATGATGGTTTCGCTGCGCGAAAGGCCGAGAGGTTGCAGGCGGTCGTGGATGATGTTGAGCAGATGATGGTTGTTTACGGCGTATATCTTGATGAACATATCATAATCGCCGGTGGTGTAATGGCATTCCACCACTTCCGGGATTTTCTTTAGTTCGTCAACAACCTCGTCAAACTTTTCCGGGTTTTTAAGGTTCAAACCCATGTAGGCGCACGTTTCATAGCCGATTTTTTCCGGGTCGATGATAAACTTTGACCCCTTCAACACGCCCATGTTGTTTAGCTTTTGTATGCGTTGATGGATGGCTGCACCGCTTACATTGCACGAACGAGCCACCTCCAAGAACGGTATCCTTGCGTCTTCGGCTATCAGCTTAAGGATTTTCTTGTCTAATGAATCTAAATTGTGATGGGCCATTTGTAGTGGATTTTGTACTTTGATGTTAATTTAGAACAAACCGATAAATGGCTTTACGCCAAATACATATTGCTTATTGTACGGCAAAAAGATACTATAAAATAATCGTTTTTGCAACAAATTGTAAGTAAAATTTCAATCTTATACTATAGATTAAAACTTTGTTTGGCTGACAAACATTATTTTTCGCCCTTTTGTGTGGCCGAATAGTTAACCCTTAATGCTCCTGCCCGGCGTAACGCCTGGCGTACATCCGACATTACGCCCATCTCCGTTTGGCGGTCGGCTTTTATTGAGACGCTCATCGCCTTGGCGTCTTCGGGCGACATGCGGCGGCGTTCCTCCGCCACGTAGTCGGTCACGTCGTCAACGTCGGCATACTTGTCGTTCAGCTGTATGCGCGTGCCTTCGCCCACGGCGCGGCGCATGTCGTCGGCAGGACGGCCTATATAAATATATGTAACGGCCGACTTCTTGACGAGGCGGGTAAGCTCTGTGCCTTCAGGTACGCGGTATTTCACTTTCAGGGTGACCTCCCTCATGTGCGTTACGGTGATGAAGAAGAAGAGCACGGTGAAAATCAGGTCGGGCAGGGCTGCCGTGTTAAGCATCGGCACCTCGCGCCTTTGGCGGCGGAAGAAGCTCATCTGTCACCTCCTTCCTCCGTTGCGGCTGGCGTTTCGGTGATGCGTTGCGGATAATAAGCTCTCACTGCGGCGCGCTGTTCGGGCGTACATACGGCGTAGGCACGGCCATATCGTTTTATCGCATAGCCGTTCCGCAACTCGTTGTAAGCCGCTACTATCTCGTTTTGCACATTGAAATAAACTTCATACGACGCCTTCCGGTCAATGTCCAAGGCGATGACATGGTTGCGCCGGTCGGCCGAGTGGCTAACGAACGACATTACACGGCGGCGTACATCGCCCTTGTCTATTGGCTTGCCGTCGGCCATCAGGCGGTTGTCTTCCGTAATGGTGAGCGACAAGACGTTGCTACGCTCCACGTCGGTAGCCTCCTGCTGCGTCTCGTCAGCCATAGGCGGAAGCATACGTTGCAGTCCCTTGTCAGCGTCCATTGACGTCATGATAAGGAAGAACACCAGCAAGATGAACGATATGTCGGCCGTTGACGTGGTGTTGAGTTGCGGCACTGTGCGCCTATCGCGATGCAAAATCATTTTCTAATTCCCATCTTCCTGCAATATCCCGAAAGGCCGAAGGCTACACCGCAGACGGCTACCAGGAGCAGCACCAGTGACGTATTGATGAACATGTCGGTAGCTTTCAGCCAGAACACGTCGGTATATGCAACGCTGTTTACTTGTACAGGCTCTGCCGAACCAAGCAGGAACGTTGCCAGAAGGCTTGCTACGAGCAGACCCGCCGTGCCCCATGCAATCTTGGCCGACGGTATGTTGTTGGCCTTTCCCTGCGCCTTGTCCCTCGCCTTGAGGCTTATTGCTATGGCTGTGACGGCGAGTATTGCGGCAAGGAGCACAAGCACGTATATGAACACGAGCACAAGGTCGGTAAGCCGGGGCGCGTTGAACTCGGGGTTGTCCTCGAACGGCACGTCGTAACCTATCAGGAAGAACGCGCCGAAGACAACAACCGCCAGCACAACGAGCGCGACGAGCACGCGCGTAGACACCTGTTCGGCCGTCAGTCCGCTTAGTATGTTATGCCGTGTGCCTGTCATCGTGTAAGTTTGTATTTCATTATTATGTCAAGAAGCGTGATGGCCGACTCCTCCATCTGGCTCGTAATGTGCTCTATTTTGGACAGGATGTAGTTGTAGAACACCTGGAGAATGAGCGCGGCAATCAGTCCGAAGATGGTCGTTATGAGAGCCACCTTCATGCCGGCGGCCACGATTGTAGGACTTATGTCGCCTGCTTGCTGTATTTGCTCGAAGGCCATAACCATGCCGATTACCGTGCCGAGGAAACCCAGCGACGGTGCCATGGCGATGAACAGCGTTATCCATGAGCAGCCCTTCTCAAGGTTGGCGGCCTGCACCGCGCCGTAAGACGTTATGCTGCGCTCGATGTCTTCCATCGACTCGTCTATGCGCGTAAGCCCCTGGTAGCAGATAGACGCCACCGGGCCGCGCGTCTCGCGGCACACCGTCTTCGCCCCCTCGACGTCGCCCTGCATTATTTGCGTCTCCAGGTCGGCCATAAGCCGCTTGGCGTTTATTTCCGAAAGGGTGAGGTATATGATGCGCTCTATGCAGAAAGCCAGGCCGAGCACCAGCGCCAAGGCAACGAAAGACATGAAGCCCGCACTGCCCTCGATGTACTTGGTCTTCAGCATCTTGTGAAAGCCTACCGTCTCTACGGGAGCCATTACCGAGTCAGGAGCTTCGGCGTAGTCCAGCCCCAGCGTGTCATCGGCCAGTCCGCTTGCCGCTGAGTCGGCCTCCGCCGTCATTGCGCTGTCAGCCACCGACGCGGCCACAGGCTTTTGCTGTCCGCCATTTTGGGCGCTGGCGTAATGGCATTGGGAAAAAACAAGGAGTGTGATTATCGCAATCTTTGCAATCAGATTGTCCATACCTAAAGGATTAAAAACATTCGCGGAGAGAGGGGGATTCGAACCCCCGTGGCGCTTTTGGCGCCTACACGCTTTCCAGGCGTGCCTCTTAAGCCACTCGAGCACCTCTCCTTGAGCCTCTTGGCGGAGGCTTGGCTTACGGCTTGCAAAATTATCTTATTTCCCGTTATTTAACGAATAAAATAGCATCTTTTTTGCTTTCGCGCGTCATTTTTCCGTTTTTTCACACTCTGTTGGCGGCCTTCCGCCGCCCGTCATGCGTGGCTGCGGCGGTAGTCTGACGGCGAAAGGCCGGTGTGCTTCTGCACGTAGCGGCTGAAATAGGACAGCGACGAGAAGTTCATCCGCGCCGCGATGTCGGCCAGGGGGACGTTCTTGTCGAGCAGCAGGCGCGTCACTTCGTTCACCGTGAAGCGGTCGAGCCAGTAGGAGGCAGGCCTGCCGCTGGCCTTGCGGCATATTTCCGAGAGGTAGTGGGGCGTAACGCAGAGGCGCGAGGCGTAGTAGGCGAGGTCGCGGTGGGCGATGTATTCGCCGCCGTAGAGCATCCCGATAAACCGCCGCAGCAGGCTCTGCGCGCGCTCGGGCACGTCGTCCCAACGCCTGTTGCGTGCGTGTATGTCGTACAAATCGAGCACGTGGGCCATGAGCAGATGGCCCAGCATCTCGTCGCGGAACAGGTGGGCCGCGCTCCCGGCCATGCGCCGCCGCAGGGTCTCCATCGCCTCGCGGCATGTGCGGAAGTCGTCCTCCGTGAGGCGCATTACGGGGTTTTGCAGCAGCGAGAGGTGGCCTATGATGCCGTAATTGCTGCGCAGGGCCAGCGAGGCGACAAAACTCTCGCTTAGGCTCATCACTATTGCCTCAGCGTCGGGCGACTCGGTGAAGGCCGTGGCGAGTGCGGCGTCGGGCAGGATAACGTAGTCTCTCGCGGCGATGTTATACTTTACGTCGTGCAGCATGAAGCTCATGCCGCCGCCGAGGCACAGTATGTGGAGCACGCGCCCCGGCTCGTAAGCTTGTGTAAAGCCCTTAACCCTGTCGGCGAAGACTATTCCCGTCGTTGCGTCTTCTCCTTTTTTGTAAAATGAGTTCTGCTTGTCTGTCATGCTTTTTCGGTTGAAATAAATGCCAGTTTGGCGCGCTTTGTCAGGTGTAATGTAACTTATTGGTAATCAGTGTATTATGGTTGGCTTTGCAAAAGGCCGCCAATAAGACCGCCAAATGCCGTCTTTGACCGTGCTAAAGACGGCCTTTGGCACGGCTGAAGACCGTCTTTGGCAATCCGTTTTGCCGCAAACGGCATGGCCGACGGACATAAACGGCTGCGCAAACGGCCTTCTCTACTGCGCAAAGATACTGAAAAATCCACGAAAAGTGAAAATCATTCCACGTTTTTCATAACATCTTTTGCCGCTCCAAGGCGTATCTTTGCAAACGAAACAAATAACCAAGCAATATGAAAGAAGTAAGACTTAACAACGGCGTTATAATGCCGGCGGTGGGCTTCGGGGTGTACCAAATACCCGTAGAGGAGACCGAGCGTTGCGTAAGCGACGCATTGGAGGTGGGCTACCGCATGATTGACACCGCCTCGTCGTATTTCAACGAGCGGCAGGTGGGCGACGCCCTGCGCCGCAGCGGACTGCGGCGCGAGCAGGTGTTTGTCACCACAAAGTTGTGGGTGCAGGACTATGAGTATGACGACGCGCTGCGCGCCTTCGACCTGTCGATGAAGAACCTCGGCCTTGATTACCTCGACCTGTACCTGCTGCACAAGCCTTACGGCAACTACTACGCCGCGTGGCGTGCCGTGGAGAGGCTTTACAAGGAGGGGCGCATCAGGGCAATAGGCGTAACGAGCTTCTCAAACGAACGCCTGCAAGACCTCTTCCTGCACAACGAGGTGAAGCCGATGGTCAACCAAATAGAGACCAACCCGCTCTTCCAACAGCGCGAGGCCAACGCCTTCATGCGGCAGGAGGGCATACAGCACGAGGCATGGGCGCCCTTCGCCGAGGGCAAGCGCGACATCTTCAACAACCCTACCGTCAAGGCGATAGCCGGCCGCCACGGCAAGACCACGGCGCAGGTAATGCTCCGCTGGCTCAACCAGCGCGGCGTTGTAGTCATCCCCAAGAGCGTAAGCAAGGCGCGCATGGCCGAGAACCTGGACATCTTCGACTTCACGCTTGACGACGAGGAGATGCGCCGCATGGCCGTTCTCGACACGGGGAAGAGCCCCATCTACGACGACCAAGACCTGCCTACGGTGCGCGGAATAGGGCTGCACAAGATACATTAGTTGCGGTTTTGGGGTTTTACGGTTATGGGGTTATGCGGTTGTTGGTAGCGTTGCAAAGTCAAAACCAATATTAATAAGGCTGTAAAACAAACCGTATAACCTTATAACCGCGAAACCCCATGACCGTAAGAAATACCGTAAAACCTTATAACCGTATGACTTTATAATCGAAAAGATATGGAATATACAACATTAAGCAATGGTGTCAAGATGCCGTTATTGGGCTACGGAGTGTATCTCGTAAGCCCGGAAGAGTGTGAACGTTGCGTGCTCGACGCGATAAGTACGGGTTACCGCCTCATAGATACCGCCCAGGCATACTTCAACGAAGAAGGAGTTGGCGCGGCGATAGCGAAGTGCGGCGTGACGCGCGACGAGCTTTTTATCGTTACGAAAGTGTGGATTACCAACGCCGGAGAGGAGAAAGCCGCGCGCAGCATTGACGAGTCGCTGCGCAAGTTGCGTACAGACTACATCGACCTGCTGCTCATCCACCAGCCTTACGGCGACGTGTACGGCTCGTGGCGGGCAATGGAGAAGGCTTACAAGGATGGCAAAGTGAGGGCCATAGGCGTGTCAAACTTCCAGAAGGGACGCTTCTACGACTTTGCATATCATGCCGACGTGAAGCCGATGGTTAACCAATTGCAGTGCAACGCCGTGATGCAGCAGGACGGAATACAGCCTTACTTGGCTGAATTTGGCACGAAGATGATGGCCTGGGGACCGCTCGGCGGACAAGGCTCTGACGCCATATTCGGCAACGAAACGCTGAAACAAATCGGCGGAAAGTATGGCAAGACGGCCTCGCAGGTGGCCTTGCGCTGGCTGATGCAGCGCGGCATAGTTGCCATTCCGAAGAGTACGCACCGTGAAAGAATGGCCGAAAACCTTGACATTTTCGACTTCCGCCTTACCGACGGCGACATGTCGTCCATTGCCAAGCTGAACATGCACGACGAAGGAGCGGTGAACTTCAACGACCCGGCGTTCATCAAGATGCTAATCGATATGTATAAGTAAAATCAAAAGGTAAAAGGGTAAAAAGGTAAAAAAGTAAAACGGCTGCGCGTGACAGGTTTTACCTTTTTACTTTTTTACCCTTTTACCGTTATAATACGGTTGCAGCCAACCTCTTGGCCTTATCCCTCAAGGCTGTTGTGTCGGCGTCGGTGTCGCCGTAACAGAGCACAACGCCCATGCGGCGGCCTACGTGTTGCTGTTGTTTTCCGAATATGCGCAGTCGGGTGTAGTCCTCTTTCAGCACGTCGAGCATGTTGTATTGCGGCTCATGGTCGGCCTCTTCTTTTGCCAGTACGACCGCGCTCGCCCCGGCGTGTTCAAGGTGTATGGCCGGAATAGGCAGCCCCATGACGGCGCGGAAGTGCAGCTCAAACTCGTTAAGGTTGAGCGTATGGCCGAGCGTTACCATGCCAGTGTCGTGGGGACGGGGTGAAAGTTCGGAGAAAATCACGCCTTTGTCCTTGCTCAAAAAGAACTCTACGCCCCATATTCCTGCACCTGTCAGCGCGCCGGTCACGGCCTCCGCCATGCGCTCGGCTTCTTTCAGGTCGGCCTCGGGAATGGCATACGGCTGCCAGCTCTCGCGGTAGTCGCCGCCCTTCTGCACGTGTCCGATGGGCGGACAGAACAGGGTGGGGCCGTTCTTCTGCGTCACCGTGAGCAGGGTAAACTCGCTGTCGAAGTGGATAAACTCCTCTATTATTATCTCCTTTACGTCGCCTCGGCTGCCTTCCATCGCCGCGTTGAAGGCCGTTTCGAGTTCGTCCGCGCTCTTGACTACGCTCTGGCCGTGGCCCGATGACGACATGAGGGGCTTTATTACGCATGGGAAACCGATTTCCTTGGAGTGCTCTTTCAGTTCGTCAAGCGTCTTGGCGTAGAAGTATTTGGCGGTTTTCAGGCCGAGTTCCTTGGCTGCCAGGTCGCGTATAGCCTTGCGGTTCATCGTGAAGTTGACAGCTCTTGCACTTGGAACAACCTGTATTCCCTGCTCTTCGAAGCCGAACAGGCGTTCCGTTCGGATGGCTTCTATCTCCGGGACGATGATGTCCGGCTGGTGTTTCTCAACCACTTTGTCGAGCGCGTCGCCATCAAGCATGTTGAAAACTTCGCACTCGTCGGCCACCTGCATTGCCGGAGCGTTGGCGTAACGGTCGCAGGCTACAACGTATTGGCCGGCCCTTTTGGCGGCGATTACAAACTCTTTGCCCAGTTCTCCCGAGCCTAACAATAGTATTTTCTTCATCTTTTATCTGTCGATTAATTGTTTCACCATCTGCCATTCGGGCGAAACCGCCATCTTACGGAGGTTGGCTTCGATTATTTTCAGCATCGTCTCGTTGCTTACGTGGCGTTCCCTTGCAATGTCTTCAAGCGGCTTCACGTCGTTGCCGAACAGCCCGTAATACTGCTGCAGCATGTCTTCGTCGTCGGCGTAGACAAGGTGCATGATGTGCTTTATGTAGTGTTCCACCTTCTCGCTTACGCACTGCGGCTCCTTGCCGAGGCGTATGAGGAAGTCTTGGAGTTCTTCGGATAGTGCGTCCATGGTTGTTTGCGGTTATACGGTTTTACGGTTATGAGGTTATACGGTAGTTAGAAACATAAGACCGTATAACCTTAAAACCTCATAACCTTACAAC
>ERZ1664506.6-NODE-6-length-17323-cov-7.683577_pt1 | contig 17323 bp, 11 predicted proteins | sample MGYA00575341_ERZ1664506 | MGnify/ENA primary metagenome ERZ1664506 (study PRJEB40874, sample SAMEA4040754) | Gallus gallus | biome: gut; material: content | place: India | collected 2016-01-01 | study: EMG produced TPA metagenomics assembly of PRJEB14491 data set... | reverse complement strand
GCAGGCAAGCCTGCCGACCGCCGCATATACAGCATCGACGGCCGCTACGTAGGCACTGACGCCACGCAGCTGCCCAAGGGCATGTACATACGCGGTGGAAAGAAATTTATTAAAAGGTGAGAAAGTGAAAAGGTGAGAAAGTGAAAAGGTGAGAAGGTGAGAAAACGAAAAGGTTTTCTCACCTTTTCACTTTCTCATTACTTTTTCATCACCGCCTTCATCATTTTGTCAATGCACTTGCGTTTCTGGGTGATGTCAGGATGAACGTAGAGGTTTAGCGTGGTGCTGATGTTGGCGTGTCCGAGTATGGCGCTGACCGTCTTGTAGTCGCAGCGGCTCTCTATGCAGCGTGTTGCGAAGGTGTGGCGCAGGCCGTGGAACTTCATCGGCGGCAGGCCGAGCTGCCTCATCAGGTTCTGGTAGTACCGGCGGTAGACGCGCGGCTCGATGGGCTTCTCGTCGTTGGACAGCACGTAGCCGCCGGGGCAGGCCAGGCCGAGCATGGGGCGCAGGATGCGCGCCAGTTCGGCGTTGACGGGTATTTCGCGCTGCGAGCTGACCGTCTTAGGCCTGCCTATTACCACCTTCGTGCGCTTCTGTCCGCCTTCGCCGACGTATATTCGCTCTATGGTGCGGTTGACCCTGATGATGCGCATGGGCATGTCGATGTCTTCCCACTTCAGCGCGCAAATCTCTCCTATGCGCATTCCTGTGCACAGGCAGATGTACAGGCCGAGCCCGCGGAACGAGAAGTGGCGGCGAAGATGGTTCATGAGTGTGCGCTGTTCGGCGTGTGTAAGCACCGTCAGTTCCGGCTTCCCGTCTTCTTTCGGCATGTGTATGTCCCAGTCGCGCCACTCCGTCAGGCCCTTCTTGTGGCCGTAAGCCAGCATCATCTTCAGCACGAGCAGTATGTCCTTGATGGTGCGCGTTGACAGTCCGCTGTCGGCCAGTTTGAAGACGAACGCCTGCATACACACATCGTCGATTTCGTACATCGCGCCGAAGGCCGGCAGAATGTGCTTCTCGGCGTTGCTCGTGTATGTGGCCAGTGTCGATTCCCTAACCATTTGCCTTTTCATCTCACGCCATGCGTAATAAACGTTTTCAATAGTCTCTTGTTTCATATGCTTATATTTTTTTAGTTTGAGCGGACATAAAATAACGATTTACAATGTTTCCGCACGCATATGAAACGAAAAAATCATGTTAATTTAATGTGAGTTCGGTATAAGAAGCACCGGAAATCATCCAACTTCAAGCTGTCAGTTGGTAACTGTCATTCCGCGCTTCGACGCGGAATCCAGTGTAAACAGCCTGGTTTTTCCCATGTTTTTTGTACTGGATTCCGCGTCGAAGCGCGGAATGACAGTTACCAACCGACTACTTGGGGCGAAAGAAAATGCAAGTTCTTATCTATTAGTAAAATTGTTCCTTATACCGAACTCATGTTTATTTAAACACAAAAAAGATGCGGGCAGGCAATTTCCCATTTGCCTGCCCGCATCATATAGGCCAACGCTCAACGGCCTACGCCGCTCTCGTTGAACGCCTGTATTGCGAAGTAATACCGTGAATCGCGGTTGAAATAGCGCGCCTCGTATGCGTTGGTGTACACCACGGTGGTGTGCGTCAGGCAGTCTTCCTGCGTGCCCCAGTGCAGCAGGTAGCCCGTGGCCGACGGCTGCGCGTCCCACTCAAAGCGGTATATGCGCTTGTCGGCGGCGTCGCGCTCGGCCTTGAAGCCGGTCACCTTGCCCGGCGCCTTGCCCTTGGCCGTGCCGAAGGCGCGCAGGTCGTAGAGCGAGAAGAGGCACGGCAGGTCGGCCGCGTTCTTCACGCGCAGGTAGCGCACCTTGGTCTTCTGCGGCAACACGTGCAGGCGGTGCACGGCGTCGTCGGCATTGTCAGTACGGTCAACGAGCACCGTCCAGTCCTGTCCGTCGGCCGAACCTTCCACCGTGTACTTGTACACAAACGGCTCCTGCGGCGCATATACCGTGGCGGCGTGGTCGGCGAAGTTCACCTGCACGGCCTCAACGTCCATTGTGCGGCCAAGGTCAATGGCGAGCCATTCGCCCTTCTTGCCCGTAGCGGCCGCCCACCACGTCTCCACCCGCTCGTCGGCGGCGCAGGCAGGGGCGTGCTCCGCATCGGCGGAAGACGACGCCCGGGCGGCCTTGCCGCGCGAAAGGAGATGCCACCCGGCGGTTATGTCATCGGCGGCGAAGTCCACCTTGCGGTCGGGTATGACGAAGGGATAGTCGGCGAAGGCGGTCAGGGCGTACATGCCGTGCCGCGGAGACACCACCACGGGGAAGAGACCGAGGCGCCGCTCGAACATGTGGCGCACCGAGACGGTCATCGTGCCAACGTGCCAGTAGTTGCCGTAGCGGTCTTGGAAGGTGTGGCCGTGGCCCGTGCCTCCGATGAAACCGCCGGGCTTGAAGGTGAAGGGGCTGTCCTCGGCGTAGGCGAACGGGCCGAGCGGACTGTCGGCTACGTACACGCCGTCGCCGTAAACGCGCCACTGTGTGCCGGGCGCGGCGTACTGCAAATAATACTTGCCGCCGTACTTCAGGCAGGCCGCGCCCTCGTTGTAGCCGTCGCGGTTAAGCTCGTTGCCGGCTCCGGCGGCCTCCCATCCGTACTTGGCCGAGTTGTGCATGATGAGCGTCTGCGGCTCGCCCAGGGCGCGGAAGCCGTCGCACGGGTCAACCTCTACGCCCGTAATAGGCTTCTTGTCGTGGCATCCGGCGTAGAGGTAGACGCGCCCGTCGTCGTCAAGGAAGAGCGAGGGGTCGTCAGCCGCATACTGGAAGTTCGACTTAATCTCCGTCCACGTGTCGCGCTCGGGCGTGGCGTTCTTGTAGAAACGCGGCTTGCCTCCGCCCGACATGTAGTACAGCGCGCCGCCGTATGCGAGCACGGCGGGGGCGTAATCCTCTATGGTGGCTATGGTGGTGCAGGGTATGTAGTGCCACTTCACCATGTCGTCGGAGCGCCAGTAGCCGCCCGACTTCGACGCGAAGAGGTAATAGCTGCCCTTGAAGTAGACGGCCACGGGGTCTGCCGCCTCGCGGCGCGGGGCGTTGCCGTCGTCCTTGGCGAAGCGGTAGTTAAGGTCGATGGGGTTAGTCACTATGCGGTCACGGTCTCCGCCGTAGGCCGTCTGCAGCGGCACAATGCCTGCCAACATTGCCGCCGAGAAGGCCACGGCGGCAAATCTGCCAAATGTTTTCATTGATTACGGTTTTTCAGAATTACTTATGCTAACGTCGTGCAAATGTAAGCAAAAAGCAGAATTTATGCAAGTGTTTTTACGAAAGACGGCAAACGGCATTGCGAAAGGCCGTCTTTCAACGTGCAAAAGGCGGCCTTTTGCAGGCCAAAAGACGGCTAATTGGAAAGCGGCTGATTGTCAGTGGCTTATAAGGCCAATACGGCCCATCGGGTCTATTGGGCCTAATAAGCCGGATGGGGCGGGGCGAATAAGCCCAATGTGCCGGATGAGCCGGATGCGCCAAGGCGGCTGATTATCAGGCAAAGACCTGTCAACACCCCCTCCTTCAGGGAGGGTTGAGATGGGTATCATACCAGGCTCCTCCCCTCGGGGAGGCTGGGAGGGGGCTACTTTTTTCCCATTTTATTTTGTATTTCTCTCGGCTTGCACTAACTTTGCATCAGACTTTTAAGATTATACGATTATGGCAAAGAAAGCATTACTGATGATACTCGACGGATGGGGTATCGGAAAACACGGCGAAGGCGACGTAATCTTCAACACGCCTACACCTTATCTTGATTATCTTAACGCCGTAAGCCCGCACTCGCAGCTGCAGGCTTCGGGCGAAGACGTGGGTCTGCCCGACGGACAGATGGGCAACTCGGAGGTGGGCCACCTCAACATCGGTGCAGGCCGCATAGTATATCAGGACCTCGTAAAAATCAACCGCGCCTGCAAGGACGGCTCGATACTTGACAATCCCGAGATAAAAAGCGCATACACATACGCCAAGGAGAAAGGCAAGAAGCTGCACCTGATGGGCCTTACCTCGAACGGCGGCGTACACTCTTCGCTCGACCACCTGTTCAAACTCATAGAAATAGGCAAGCACTACGGCCTGGCCGACGTCTACGTGCACTGCTTCATGGACGGACGCGACACCGACCCGAAGAGCGGCGCGGGCTTCATACGCGAGCTTGAAAGCGTGTGCCATGAGAACGGCGCACACGTGGCGAGCATCGTAGGCCGCTTCTACGCCATGGACCGCGACAAGCGCTGGGCGCGCGTCAAGGAGGCTTACGACCTGCTCGTGGACGGCAAGGGCAAGCAGGCCACCGACATGGTGCTGGCCATGGAGGAGAGCTATGCCGAGGGCGTGACCGACGAGTTCATCAAGCCCATACACAACTCTACCGTTGACGGCACGATACAGGAGGGCGACGTGGTAATATTCATCAACTTCCGCAACGACCGCGCAAAGGAGCTTACGCAGGTACTCACCCAGCAGGACATGCCCGAGGAGGGAATGCACACCATCAAGGACCTGCAATATTACTGCATGACGCCGTACGACGCGTCGTTCAAGGGCGTACACATACTCTTCCCCAAGGAGAACGTGGAGGACACTCTCGGCGAATATCTTAGCAAGCAGGGCAAACGCCAGCTGCACACGGCCGAGACGGAGAAGTACGCCCACGTTACGTTCTTCTTCAACGGCGGCCGCGAAGCTCCCTACGAGGGCGAGGACCGCATACTCGTTCCGTCGCCCAAGGTAGCCACATACGACCTGAAGCCCGAGATGAGCGCATACGAAGTGAAGGACAAGCTCGTGGGCGCAATCAACACTCAGGAGTACGACTTCATCGTGGTGAACTTCGCCAACGGCGACATGGTAGGCCACACGGGCGTGTACCACGCCATAGCCAAGGCCGTATGGGCCGTTGACCACTGCGTGAAAGACGTAATCGAGGCCGCCAAGGCCAACGGCTACGAGGCCATAATAATAGCCGACCACGGCAACGCCGACAACGCCATCAACGCCGACGGCACGCCCAACACGGCTCACTCGCTGAACCCCGTGCCCTTCATCTACGTAACCGACAACAACAGTGCAACCGTAAAGAACGGCCGCCTGGCCGACGTTGCGCCCTCAATACTGCACATAATGGGACTCGAACAGCCCGCCGACATGACCGGCGAAAACCTCATCGAGGACAACATAAAGTAAGGTTTTACGGTAATACGGTTATAAGGTTATACGGTGTTGAGCCGCAAACCGCGCTTACATATAGACACAGAGCAAGTCCGCCACGGTTTTTGTTGCCGTGGCGGACTTGCAGTTTTCACACGCTCCGAGGCGTAGCGGCACGCCATACATGCAAAAAAATATCGTCCACCATGTGAAGTTTAGGACATTTTTTCTACTTGTAATATTGTTTTCGACAGACACATTTTTGTAACTTTGCACCCTTGAAAAGGAAGTTTGAGAAAACAATAATGATTAAGATAGGTATCGACATAGGCTCTACCACGGTGAAGGTGGCCGCCATAGGTGAGGCGGGCGACGTCATTTTCTCGCGCTACGAGCGGCACAACGCTGACGCGCGCGGGGTAATAGTGCGCCTGCTCGGCGAGCTGCAAGAGGTCTGCGGCCAGGCCGACGCGTGCGTAAGGCTGACCGGCTCTGTGGGCATGGGCTTCGCCGAGGCGTGCTCGCTGCCGTTCGTGCAGGAGGTGGTGGCAGCCACGAAGGCCGTGCAGAAGTATCATCCAGAGGCCGCCTCGCTAATCGACATCGGCGGAGAGGACGCCAAGGTGGTGTTCTTCCGTGACGGACGGGCGGCCGACCTGCGCATGAACGGCAACTGCGCGGGCGGTACCGGGGCGTTCATCGACCAGATGGCGGTGCTTCTTGACGTCGGCATCGACGAGCTTGGAAGCCTTGCATTGCAGGCCGGGAGGATATATCCGATAGCGTCGCGGTGCGGCGTTTTCTGCAAGACCGACATACAGAACCTCGTTGCCAAGAACGTAAACAAGGCCGACATTGCCGCCTCTATACTTCACGCCGTGGCCGTGCAGACCGTAGTTACGCTGGCTCACGGCTGCGAAATAACGCCGCCCGTGGTGATGTGCGGCGGTCCGCTGACGTTCATCCCGGCCCTGCGCAAGGCCTTCAAGGACTATCTTTCGCTCGCCGACGGCGACATAATACTGCCCGAAAAGGGCGAGATGCTCCCGGCGTTGGGCGCAGCAATGTCAGAAGTTGACGGCGAACAGCCGCGCAATTTGGCCGATTTCATCGCAATATTAAGCAGCAACAGCCTCATCAACGGCGGCCAAGGGCTCGCCCTGAAGCCTATCTTCACCGGTGAAGAGGAGCATTCGGCATGGCTCAAGCGCATGTCACGCCACAAAGTTTGCACCTCGAAGCTGCGCGAAGGGGCGCAAGACGTGTTCATAGGCATCGACTCCGGCTCTACAACCACCAAGATAGTAGTGACCGATACGTCGTCGCGCCTGCTCTATTCATATTATACTCCCAACAAAGGCAACCCCATAGAGGCGGTTGAGGAAGGGCTTAAAAAGCTTCAGGAGGAATGCGTCCGCACCGGCACCACGCTCTACGTGAAGGGCAGTTGCTCAACTGGCTACGGCGAAGACCTTGTCAAGGCGGCCTTCCAACTTGACGGGGGCATCGTTGAAACAATAGCTCACTACATGGCGGCGCACAGCCTCGACCCCGACGTTTCGTTCATTCTCGACATCGGCGGACAGGACATGAAAGCCATGTTCATAACGGGCGGCGTCATAGACCGCATCGAAATAAACGAAGCCTGCTCGTCGGGCTGCGGCTCGTTCATAGAGACTTTTGCCAAGACCCTTGGCTATACGGCCGCCGAGTTCGCCTCGCTGGCGTGCCGTTCGGCCGCCCCGTGCGACCTCGGCACACGCTGCACGGTGTTCATGAACTCCAAAGTGAAGCAGGCTTTACGCGAAGGGGCGACGGTAAGCGACATCGCCGCCGGACTGGCTTACTCCGTAGTGAAGAACTGCCTGTACAAGGTGTTGAAGCTAAGGGATGTGTCCCAGCTCGGCAACCACATCGTAGTGCAGGGCGGAACGATGCGCAACGACGCCGTGGTGAGGGCCGTGGAGACGCTGACCGGCGTCGAAGTGGCGCGCTGCGACATACCCGAGCTGATGGGAGCGTACGGCTGCGCCCTCTACGCAAGGCGTTACAGCCGCAGCGGAGTGACGCTTGACGACATCCTGGACAAGGCCGGCTACACGTCGCGGACGCTCCATTGCAAGGGCTGCGACAACCAGTGCCTCGTAGTAAGATACCGTTTTGACAACGGACACGAATACTTTTCGGGCAACCGTTGCGAGAAAGTGTTTGCCAACAGCGGCGGAGACAGGCCGCAAAAAGGCATGAATGCTTACGAGAAAAAGAACCGGCTGCTCTTCGACCGTGACCCGGTGAAAGGCCGTGCGGCGATTACCATTGGCATTCCCCGTTGCCTCAACATGTACGAGGATTACCCTTTCTGGCACACACTGTTCACCAATTGTGGAATAGGCGTGCGCCTTTCTTCCAACTCCGAGTTTGCAAGTTACGAGCAAAGCGCGTGCATGGTGATGTCTGACAACATCTGTTTCCCTGCCAAACTCGCGCACAGCCACATCCAAGACCTCATCGACAGCCGCGTTGACCGCATCTTCATGCCGTTCGTTGTCTACGAGCGGCAGGACGGCGGACAGAACAGTTACAACTGTCCCATCGTGACCGGTTACGCCGAAGTCATCAAGAGCGTACAGGGCGGAGGCGTACCCATCGACTCGCCAACCATCAGTTTCAAGGACAGGAAGCTGCTTTACCGGCAGTGTTGCGAGTATCTTGCCACGCTGGGGATAAGCGACAAGACGGCCAGCCGCGCCTTCAGCTTGGCCGTCAGCGCGCAGGACGCTTACGCGAAAGACATCGCCGCCTACGACGAATACGTGCTGCGCAAGGCCAGGGAACGCGGAGCCATGACAATAATGCTGGCCGGACGGCCTTACCATGCCGACATGCTGATACAGCACAAGGTGTCTGACATGCTGGCCGACATGGGCGTCTACGTGCTTACCGACGACATCGTGAGAGGCCGCAAGGTGGCCGTTGACGACACGCATTACCTGCCGCAGTGGGCCTACCCCAACCGAATTTTGGAGGCGGCGGAGTGGAGTGCCGGGCAGGAAGGCGTCGAGTTTGTCGAGATGACATCGTTCGGCTGCGGCCCGGACGCGTTCCTTACCGACGAGGTGCGCGACATGCTGATGCGCCACGGCAAGGCTCTTACCCTGCTGAAGCTTGACGACATCAACAACGTAGGCTCGATGAAGCTGCGCGTGCGTTCGCTCATGGAGAGCCTGAAGCTCGCCGGAAGCGGTGCGAAAGGCGGCAGGAAAGACGTAGAGTTCAAGACGACACAGGAGTTTGACGACGCCTGCCGCGGGCGCAAAATCATAGTGCCGTTCTTCACGCCGTTCATCTCTCCGCTCATACCAGCCATCATGCGTGTGGCCGGTTACGACGTTGACAACCTGCCGCTGAGCGACACCGAGTCGTGCGAATGGGGCTTGAAGTACGCCAACAACGAGGTTTGCTACCCGGCGACGCTCATCGTCGGCGACATAATAAAGGCCTTCAAGAGCGGCCGGTACGACCCGGCGAAGACGGCCGTAGCCATGACCCAGACGGGCGGACAGTGCCGCGCGAGCAGCTATGTGCAGCTGATTAAGAAGGCGCTGGTTGACGCTGGCTATGCCGGTGTGCCCGTAGTGGCGTTCACCTTCGGCGGTTCGATGGGCAACAGGCAGCCAGGCTTCCGCGTGAACTGGATGAAGATGCTGCCCATTGCGCTGTATGCCGTGCTTTACAGCGACTGCATATCAAAGTTCTATTACGCCTCGGCGGTGCGCGAAAAGCAGCCTGGACAGGCGGCACGCCTGCGCGACCTGTACCTTGAAGCCGGCGAGAGCCTCATCCTCGAGGGGCGGCACGACGACCTGGTAAGCTACATCGCCATGGCCGCCAACGAGTTCAACCGCATCTGCCGCGATGCGGAGTGCCCCAAGGTGTGCGTCGTAGGCGAGATATTCCTCAAATTCAACCCCTTCGCGCAGAAACATGTCACCGACTGGCTCATGGCCCGTGGCGTAGAGATAGTGCCTCCGTTGCTGCTCGACTTCTTCATGCAGAGCTTCGTCAACAGGCGCGTTGACGAGGCGGCCCACCTGCGCCGACGCTCCATTACGGACTTTGCCTACGGCCTGGCGTACAAGCGCATAAGGAAACACATAGAGCGGATGAACCGCGCCGCGTCAACATTCAAATACTTCACGCCGTTCACCGACATCTTTGCCGAGGCCGAAGAGGCACGCAAAGTCATAACACTGAGCGCGCAATTCGGCGAAGGCTGGCTACTGCCTGCCGAGATAATGTCGTGCGCAAGGCAGGGAGTGCGCAGCGTGGTGAGCCTCCAGCCCTTCGGCTGCATAGCCAACCACATAGTGTCGAAAGGCGTGGAGAAGAAGATAAAGGCGTTCTTCCCCGACATGAACATCCTCTCGCTCGACTTTGACAGCGGCGTAAGCGACGTGAACATAACCAACCGCCTGCTGCTGTTCATCGACAACCTGAAAGGCGGCAGACAGTAAGCCGCAGGCCTTTTCACCACATCTTACCATGCAATACAGCTTGCCTTGCACCACGTTCCGCAGCCGGAACTGATGCAAGGCAAGCTTTCGTTTATGCCGAAACACGGCCTTTCGCAAGGCGAAAGGCCGCGTTCGGCGTTGTAAAAGGCCACGTTTCGGAGTGCAAAAGGCGGCCTTTCATAACGCGCTGTGGCACAGGCTGTTGCGCCGCAGGCTACAAGGGCGGGCGCATGGAGGCTATTTTCGCGGCCAGATACTGCTTGAAACCGTCGCCGCCGAGCACCCGGATGTCGTCGTAAAGGCCGAGGACGAAGCGGCCTATGCCGGCATAGCTGCACACGTCGAGGCGCAGCGTGTGGCGGCCGCCGTCGCCATCAGCGATGTAGGGCATGGCCTGCGGATATTCCTCGCGCAGTATGTTGTACGACAGCGGGCCGAGCGTCAGCTCGACGGGCATCAGCTCTTCGCCGCTGAACATGAACACGTCGGTGTACATGCGGCGGTGGCGGTCGGCGTAAGCCCACTCCGTATCGAGCATCTCGACGCCTTGCATACGGCTCACCTTGAACGTCTTGTTCATGCCGCTGGACGGCTCGTAGCAGCGCACCTCGTTGTTGTTGTTCAACAGGAGAAACGGCTCGACGAAGCGGTCGCGCACGGTCTGGCTGTGCGGCGACGAATAGCCCTTCAATATCACCTGGCGTTGCAGCTTGATGGCGTCGTACAGCGGGCCGATGTTCTGCACGGCGTGCTCGCGCAGCTGCTCGTCGGCAAGTATGTCGAAGTCGTAAAACTGCTTCAGCTTTCGCTTCAAATTGGCGATAATGGCGTTGCCGTGCTCGGCCTTGTCGAGCATACGGCGCAGCAGCACGGCCTCCTCTTCGGTGAAGGATATGCGGCTCACGAGGTGGTCGAAGAAGGGCGACGAGCGGTCTATGGAGTAGTACGCGCCGCGCTTCTCCACCTTGAAGCCGCTGTCGCGGAAGAACTCAAGGTAGTAGTAAAGGTTGCGGCGCGATATGCCAACCTTGCCGCAAAGCTCCTCTATGGTGTAGCTGTGGTTCTCGGCGAGCAGCAGGAGCAGGCGCAGCTCGCGCTCAAGTTTGTCGTGGCGCATTGGTTTTTATTTTTTTAGCAGACAAGTGACAAGCAGACGAGCAGACAAGGATATTTGTATTGTTGCATAACAAGTATTTTCAAGTCAAATCACCTTGTCTGCTCGTCTGCTTGTCACTTGTCTGCTATTAACTTAAAGCTTTTCCGGTGATACGGCGTTATGCCATGCTCGGCTATGGCCTGGCGGTGGGCACGCGTTGGGTAACCCTTGTTCACATCCCATGCGTATTGGGGGTACTCGCGGGCCAAGCCGTCCATGTAGTCGTCGCGGTACGTCTTGGCGAGGATGCTGGCCGCGGCGATGGAGAGATACTTGCCGTCGCCCTTCACCACGGTGGTGTAGGGAATGAAACGGTAGGGCTTGAAGCGGTTGCCGTCAACGATGATGGCCTCGGGGCGCACCGCGAGCCGGTCGAGTGCGCGGTGCATGGCCAGTATGCTGGCGTTGAGTATGTTGATTTCGTCTATTTCCTCTGGCGTAACCACGCCCACAGCCCAGGCCAGGGCGTCGCGCTCTATTTCGGCACGAAGCTCGTAGCGGCGCTTGGCCGAGAGCTGCTTAGAGTCGTTGAGTGCGTCGTTCACATAATCTTCGGGCAGTATTACCGCCGCCGCAAACACGCTCCCGGCGAGGCATCCGCGCCCCGCCTCGTCGCATCCGGCCTCAACGAGACCCTTGTTCATGTGGCTTTTCAGCATAGCTTTACATTATTATATATTATGGGAGGACTGGGATAACGGAGAGAACTGGGAAGGACTGACACGCAAAACATATCTACTTACTACTTCACTCCTTACTCCTCTACTCCTTAAAAGAAGCTACTTACAACTCCTCTCCTTACTCCTTCACTCCTATTTTACTTTTCTTTAACTAAAAACGTTGCACGAGTGAACTTATTGTGCACAAATAGATGTTTATTTTGCAACCAGAAACGAAACGATAAAACAAGACGATATGGAAAAGCAAATGACATTGACCGCAAACGAAAGCATGGCGAACAAGTGCGCCGAAACGGTGAAAAGGCTCGGCCGTTACATCAGCCTGCCGCAACGGATGCTGCGCAGATACTATTCAAACGTGCTCGGCGAGGACGTGAGCGAAGCCCGCGCACGCGCCATGACGGAAGCCCAACTGGCGTTTTTCGCCGTCACCCTGCCTGCTGATTATCCTTTGGTGTTAAGGGTTCTGGCGTGCGTGTGGTTCGTGGTGGCGGCGAGGAAAGCAAAGAGCAGCCCCCTCCCAGCCTCCCCGAGGGGAGGAGAATGCCGACGGAAATAAAGCTATTCAGGTAATACGGCTTCCTCCTTTGGCTATGGGCAGGGATGATTTCACCTCCCCTCGGGGAGGCCGGGAGGGGGCTACTGCCTCAGAACATCCTGCTTACCCTCTTCACCCCGTCCACAAGGGCGTCGATTTCATCCTTCGTGTTGTAAAGGGCGAACGAGGCGCGCACCGTGCCCTGTATGCCGAGGCGCAGCATCAGGGGCTGCGCGCAGTGGTGGCCTGTGCGCACGGCGATGCCGAGACGGTCGAGCAGTGTGCCCATGTCGAGGTGGTGGATGTCGCCTACGAGGAACGAAACCACGGCATCCTTGCGCGCCGACGTGCCGAAAATGCGTATTCCCTCGACTTCGGCGAGCCGCCGCATGGCGTACTCCGTCAGCTCCTGTTCGTGCCTCTGGATGTTATCCATGCCGAGAGCCGTGATATAGTCTATGGCCTTTGCGAGACCGTGGGTGGCTACGTAGTCGGGCGTTCCAGCCTCAAACTTGAACGGAAGGCGCTCGAACACCGTCCGTTCGAAGCTTACGCTCTCTATCATCTCTCCCCCACCCTGGTACGGCGGCAGACGGTCGAGCCAGTCTTCCTTGCCGTAAAGCACGCCTACACCGGTCGGACCGTACATCTTGTGGCCGCTGAAGGCGAAGAAGTCGCAGTCCATCGCCTGCACGTCCACGGCGAAGTGGGGCGTGCTCTGCGCGCCGTCCACCATCACGGGAACACCGTGTTCATGGGCTATGCGTATGATTTCGTCCACCGGATTGACCGTACCGAGCACGTTGCTGACGTGCGTCACGCTCACAATCTTAGTCCTGTCGGTAAACAAACGCTCGTATTCGTCGAGCCTCAACTCGCCTTCGTCGGTCATCGGGATGACGCGTATGGAGATGCCTTTCTTGGCCGCCTGAAGCTGCCAAGGCACTATGTTGGAGTGGTGCTCCATAACGCTTACGATTACTTCGTCGCCCGCTTGCATGAACTCGTCGCAGAAAGAGGAGGCCACGAGGTTAAGGCTCTCCGTGGTGCCGCGTGTGAATATGATTTCACTTGTTGACCTCGCGTTGATAAAACGGCGCACCGTCTCGCGCGCTCCTTCGTGCAGTTCGGTGGCCTGCTGCGACAAGTAATGCACTCCGCGGTGCACGTTGGCGTTAACGTTGTAATACTCTTCGGTGATGGCTTCTACCACTTGGCGCGGCTTCTGGGTAGTAGCGGCGTTGTCGAGGTAGACCAACGGACGGTCGTAAACCGTGCGGCCGAGTATCGGGAAGTCGTTGCGTATTTGGTTGATGTCGAACATATATGATGTAATTATTTACCTGCACAGCTTGCAACCCTCGCATTTGGCAAGCTCGCCGCGGAAGCGGTTTTCCACAAGATAGTGTAAGCGGTCGCGCAGAGGGTCGAGCTTTATGCCGTCGATTACCTCGTTTATGAAGGCAAACTCAAGCAGAAGCTTGGCTTCCTTGAGCGGAATGCCGCGCTGACGCATGTAGAACAGGGCCGCGTCGTTGAGCTGGCCTACGGTGCTTCCGTGGGCGCACTTCACGTCGTCGGCGTATATTTCGAGCATGGGCTGCGTGTACATGCGCGCCTCTTTGGTGGCGCAGAGGTTCTGGTTGGTTTCCTGCGACACCGTCTTCTGCGCCCCGTGGCGCACCAATACGCGGCCGGCGAACGCGCCTACGGCGTTGCCGTCGAGCACGTATTTGTACAGTTCGCGGCTCGTACAGCGAGGCACGCGGTGGTCTATGAGCGTGTTGTTGTCAACATGCTGGTGCTTGTCGGCTATCACGCAGCCGCGAAGGTCGCACTCGGCGCCCTCTCCTGCGAATGTAAGGTCGGTGCGGTTGCGCGTCACACCGTTGTGAAGCGTTATTACGTTGTGGCTCACGCGGCTGTCGGCCTGCTGCTCTATGAACACGTTGCTGACGCGGACGTTCTTCACATGGGTCTCCTCCAGACAGTAAAGGTCGAGCGAAGCATTTGCTCCTACGTATGCCTCGATTACCTGTGTTGCAAGGAAACGGCGGTCGTCGGCGGCATGGTCGCAGAAGAGAAGCTTGATTTCAGCGCGTTCCTCGACAACTATGAGCACGCGGCGGTTGACCATCAAATCGACGTCGGAGCGCAGAATGTTGATTACCTGCACCGCCCTGTCCACAACAACGCCCTTCGGCACGTAAATAAGAAGGCCGTCCTGGGCGAGCATGGTGTTAAGAGCGGTGATACCGTCGTCGGCCGTCTTGGCTAGCTTAGCATAATATTTAGCAACGAAGTCAGGGTGAGCAGCGGCGTATTTGGCCAACGACCCAACCACAACTCCTTCCGGCAGGAGGTGCGACTTGGGCAGAGCCTTGTCGTAAAAGCCGTCGTTCAGCACGAAATACAGCGACGTACTGAGGTTTGGGACGTCGCAACGAAACGCCTCATACGGGTCTACCGGGATGTCAAGACGGTTGAGATTAAGCCCGAAGTCAGGCTCAAACAGCGCCGGAATGTCCGTATATTTATACCTTTCAACCTTCTTCGTGGGGAAGCCGAGACGACAGAAGTCGTCAAAAGCGGCGTCGCGCACGGCGTTCATAGGCTCCGCGCTATGCGCCATAAGCATGTCGCGGCACTGCCCGTAAAGGTCGATGTATTGTTTTTCGCTTTGCATGTTTTTTAAGTTTAGGAGTTAAAGGAGTAAGGAGTAAAGGAGTAAAGTAGATTTGACAAAAACAACTATAAAAACAATATAGGCAACTGTCTGCCAACCGCCAACTTGCCAACAAGACATTTCTACTTACTCCTTTACTCCTCCTCTCCTTACTACTTAAATACCGTCCACTTCCTCCTTTATCCAGTCATAGCCGCGTTTCTCGATTTCCTTCGACAGCTCCGGCCCTGCGGTCTTCACTATGCGGCCCTTGTAGAGCACGTGGATTATGTCGGGCTTGATTATGTCGAGCAGACGCTCGTAGTGCGTAATGACGATGCAACTCGACTCCGGCGTGCGCAGTTTGTTCACGCCTTCGGCCACGATGCGCAGCGCATCGACGTCAAGACCTGAGTCAGTCTCGTCGAGAATGCTCAACTTCGGTTCGAGCATAGCCATCTGGAAAATCTCGTTGCGCTTCTTCTCGCCGCCGCTAAAACCCTCATTTACCGAGCGGTTTGACAGCTTGCTGTCAAGCTCTACGATTTTCCTCTTCTCGCGCATCAGCTTCAGGAACTCCGCCGCATTCAGCGGTTCCTTGCCCTCATACTTGCGTTTCTCGTTGACGGCGGCGCGCATGAAGTTGGTCATCGACACCCCGGGTATTTCCACGGGGTACTGGAACGAGAGGAAAAGCCCCTCGTGCGCCCTGTCCTCGGGCTTCATGGCGAGCAAATCCTTGCCGTTGAACGTCACCTCGCCCTCGGTCACCTCATACAGCGGATTGCCAACAAGCACCGCGCTAAGCGTACTCTTTCCCGAGCCGTTAGGCCCCATTATGGCGTGCGTCTCGCCGTCACGTATTGTAAGGTTGATGCCCTTCAATATTTCCTTGTCGCCTATTTTGGCGTGGAGATTTCTAATCGTTAACATGATTTATCGCAGACTTATATCAATCTTATTTATCTTATCACATTGAACATCACAAATTGTGATTTCCATTTATTTGCCTTTTTACATTTTCCTACGTCATCCTACCGTCCCTTCCAGCGACACTGACAGCAACTTCTGCGCCTCTACGGCGAACTCCATCGGCAGCTTGTTGAGCACGTCCTTGGCGTAGCCGTTGACTATGAGGCCGACGGCCTGCTCCGTGGGTATGCCGCGCTGGTTGCAGTAGAACAGCTGTTCCTCGCTGATTTTGCTGGTCGTAGCCTCGTGCTCCACTATGGCCGTGTCGTTGTGTATGTCCATGTAGGGGAAGGTATGCGCGCCGCAGTCCGAGCCGAGCAGCAGCGAGTCACACGACGAATAGTTGCGCGCGCCGTCGGCTCCGGGGGCCACGCGCACCAGTCCGCGGTACGAGTTCTGGCTGTACCCCGCGCTGATGCCCTTGCTGATGATGGTGCTACGGGTGTTCTTGCCAAGGTGAATCATCTTCGTCCCCGTGTCGGCTTCCTGGTAATTGTTGGTTACGGCCACGCTGTAAAACTCCGCCACGGAATTGTCTCCGCGCAGTATGCACGACGGATACTTCCAAGTTATAGCCGAGCCGGTCTCCACCTGCGTCCACGACAGCTTCGAGTTGCGGCCGCGCAGGTCGCCTCGCTTCGTCACGAGGTTGAACACTCCGCCGCGTCCGTGCTCGTCGCCGGGGTACCAGTTCTGCACCGTAGAGTATTTCACCTCGGCGTTTTCCTTCACTATGATTTCCACGATTGCGGCGTGCAGCTGGTTCTCGTCGCGCATCGGGGCGGTGCATCCTTCGAGGTAAGACACGTAAGAGTCGTCTTCGGCGATGATGAGCGTGCGCTCGAACTGCCCCGTGTTCCTGGCGTTTATGCGGAAATACGAGCTAAGCTCCATCGGGCTGCGCACGCCTTTCGGTATGTAGACGAACGAGCCGTCGCTGAACACGGCGCTGTTAAGAGCGGCGAAGAAGTTGTCGCGGTAAGGCACAACCGTGCCCAGATACTCGCGCACGAGGTCGGGATGCTCCTTGATTGCGTCGCCGATGGAGCAGAATATGATGCCCTTCTCGGCCAGTTTCTCGCGGTAGGTGGTCTTCACCGACACCGAGTCCATTATGGCGTCGACGGCCGTCTGACCGCTGAGTATCAGGCGTTCCTCGAGCGGAATGCCCAGCTTGTCAAACGTCTTCATCAGCTCGGGGTCGATTTCCTTCTTGCCCTCGTCCTTCTTTTTCGCCATGGGGTCGGCGTAGTAGGATATTGCCTGGTAGTCGATGTCGGGCACGTTGACGTGCCCCCACGTGGGCTGCTCCAGCGTCTGCCAGTAGCGGAAGGCCTTGAGGCGGAAGTCGAGCATCCACTCCGGCTCGCCCTTCTTGGCCGAGATGAGGCGGATTACGTCCTCGTTGAGCCCCGTGTCGATTATGTCCGTATGCACGTCGGTGGTAAAACCGAACTCGTATTTCTGCTCGGCCACCTGGCGCACAAACTCGTTTTGCTTGTTGTTCACACTTTCCATTGCTGTAAAATCACTTGCCTGCAAGTAGTTAGCAGACACATTTTTGCAAGTTTGCAAAGATAAACAATAATGGATGCACAAG
>ERZ1664506.5-NODE-5-length-18099-cov-7.456107_pt1 | contig 18099 bp, 10 predicted proteins | sample MGYA00575341_ERZ1664506 | MGnify/ENA primary metagenome ERZ1664506 (study PRJEB40874, sample SAMEA4040754) | Gallus gallus | biome: gut; material: content | place: India | collected 2016-01-01 | study: EMG produced TPA metagenomics assembly of PRJEB14491 data set... | reverse complement strand
CCTTACGGCCTCGCCCGGCGTGGCGCGACAAACGCCACACCGCAGGCCGCAAGGCTTTTATACGTAAACTAAAAACGCAAAATATTATGATTAAAAGGATTTTACAAATGGCATTGTTGCTTGTTCCAACCATGCTCATATCAACACCGAGCATGGCTCAACAAGTGGAAAAGACTCCGGCATTCCCCGGTGCCGAAGGCTTTGGACGATACACAACCGGCGGACGCTGGGGAAAGGTTTACCACGTAACCAACCTCAACGACAACGGCCCCGACTCGTTCCGAGCAGCGTGCGAAGCGACGGGGCCGCGCACGATAGTTTTCGACGTGGCGGGAACAATACACCTCGAAACACCGTTGGAACTCAAGAACGGCAACGTAACCATTGCCGGACAGACCGCGCCGGGCGACGGCATATGTATAGCCGACGCCCCGTTCCAGATTGAGGCGAACAACGTCATCATACGATACATGCGCTTCCGCCTCGGCAACAAGTACGTAAAGGAGGAGAACGCCGACGGATGGGACGGTCTCGGAGGAATGGACAAGGAGAACATCATCGTAGACCACTGCTCGGTAAGCTGGAGTATTGACGAATGCCTGTCAATATACGGCGTGCGCAACGCCACCGTACAATGGTGCATAGCGGCGCAAAGCCTACAGGCATCGGGCCACTCTAAGGGCGCGCACGGCTACGGAGGCAACTGGGGAGGCTCCGGCGTTACTTACCATCACAACCTGCTGGCCCACCACGAGAGCCGCGTGCCGCGCCTCGGTCCGCGCTACACAACGCAGCTGGACGAGCGTCTTGACATGCGCAACAACGTGTTCTACAACTGGGCTGGCCTTGGATGCTACGGCGGCGAGGCGATGAACGTGAACATAGTGAACAACTACTACAAGCCCGGACCCGGCACTGCAAAGCGCGATGCAAAGACAATACAAAGACGCATCGCGGCAATAGGCGTGCGCACGAACGAATACGTGCAGCAATATGATGACTACGCCCCCACCCTGCACAAGTGGGGCACGTTCTACATCGACGGCAACGTAAACACAAAATACGACGACGTGACGAAAGACAACTGGACTTACGGCGTGTACAACCAGACCAAGAACGACGAGAGTGTAGACTTTACATATACGGAAGACGTGAAGAAGCAGATGAAGCTTGAAGAGCCGATAGAGTTCGTCCACGTAACGACGCACTCCGCCAACGACGCTTACAACCGCGTAATCAGATACGCCGGATGCAGCAAGGTAAGGGACTCGTATGACGACTTCATCATCAACGAAACGGAGAACGGCCTCGCCACATATACCGGCAGCGGGTATGAAGACGGAGGCAAGCACTATGACAACAACCCGGGAATGATTAACACGCCCGAGGACAACCGCCCGGCCGACGCCCCCGCCGACTGGAGTCCGTGGCCGGAGCTGACATACGTGCCCGGCTCTGTCGCCACAGACACTGACGGCGACGGTATGCCCGACGACTATGAAATAGCCAACAAACTTGACCCTAAGAACCCGGATGACGGCGCAGAGGACAGCGGCAACGGCTACACCAACCTGGAAGTTTACCTGAACAGCCTCGTGGCCGACATAACCGAAGGGCAGCTGGAAGGCGGAGAGGTGATGGGCGTTGACCGCTACGTAGGCGACGACCCCATAGCTACGGAGTATGAGCTGTCGCCCATAACATACAACTATACAGACGAAAACGGAGACTGGCTGTTCACCAACGGCTTCAGCATAACAACATCAAAGCAAAAAAATGAGGGTTCGGACTGCGGAATTTCCGGCATAAAGTATTCGCGCAATGAGGATTATACGATAAACATACCTGACGGCATTAAGATAACGAAAATCAGCATTACTGGATACAGCAACGGCAAGAAGGGCGAAAGCGCATACCTGTCTGAACTTGGCAACGCGACATTCACCGCCGATGAATACGTATTTCCGTCAAAAAACGGCAACACATCCGTGACACACACCATCACATTGGCAGAAGAAGCTATGGAAAGTCTGCATTTCCGCATAGCTGACTCTGAATGTGTATGGATAATAACCCTCTACCCCGAAACCTCGACAGGGATAACTGACATAACAGTAGAAAAAAAGCCTGACGGCAACGGCAGGATATACAACCTGCAAGGCATGGAGGTGAAGGAGCCGCTTGCGCCGGGCATATACATCCGCGACGGCAAGAAATTCATCAAAAAGTGAGACGGTGAGAAAGACCGTCGGAACACACCGTAAAAGCCGTTGAAACGAGGCGTTAGAGCCGTTGAAACCATATGTTAGAGCCGTCCAAACCATGCGTTTGGACGGCTCTTTCTTTATGTACGGCTAAACGACTGATTGCCAGCGAGTTAGCAAAAGATGGCCTTTTAGCGTGTAAAAGGCCGCCTTTTGCCGTGCAATTCACGGCCTTTCACAGGGTAAAACACGGCCTTTCGCAGTGCATCCACAAACCTTTTGGATAATAGAACTTATACGCCATACACCGAAACTGCGGATGAACCATCTTTTGCGACCAGACACCGCTCCATCCGCAAAACAGCAGTTAAGCAAATTTAACGCGCAACGACAATCGAGATACAAACATATGCAGTAATTTTGCAGCGCAAATCAGTTTTCACTGAAAGGAGATTACATTACCTTGGCAATTCGGCCGGAGCCAATCCGCGGCACGGCTGAAAGTAATGGGACGGCTCTTCTCCTTACACTTACTTGAACGTCTGCGTCCCGTCTTGCAGAATTTTCACAAGGCCGAAGCCAGCAAACATGCGCGGCAGGCCGGAGACAATTCGATGCAACAGACAGGAGGATTTGCCGCAGCAGCGACAGCACGTTATTTACAGCAATCGACATACACGCACGCAACCGCATCCGCGCGGCTGCGATGGCTCATCGTGTGTAAATATTTCCAACAAACATTTTTATCAATAAAAAAACAAGACAGCATGAAGAAGTTTAAATTACTTGCAATGGCCGCGGCCTTGATGCTGACGGCTACGTGCTTCACGGCGTGCGGCGACGACGAGGGCGGCGACATCGGCAACATCGACCTGCCCACGCCGCAGTATGAAGAGGTAAGCGGAAAGTATGAAATCACGTCGGCCGGCTCGCCCTACGAGAGCATAGAGCTTAGCGCGAGCGGCAACTACATCGTGACGCTAAACCACGGCGGGAACTACTACAACGCACCGGTGAACGGCGTGGCAAAAAGCAGCATGCGGTCGCTGCTCGACAGCGGCAAGGCCAAAGGACTGACGCGCGCCACTGAATACGACGGCGTAATCTACGGAACGTTCACCAGCCTCGGCGGCAACGAGTTCGCCCTTGAAGGCTTCGGCACGATTAAGCTCGGATATTCGGGCGACGAGGTAACCAGCATCGAGGTGACAACGCAGGACGGACAGACCACGCAGTACGACGCAAAGAAAAAGCCCACGATGAACGGCGACAACGTTACCAACGCACTCTGCCGCACATGGAGGATTGAGAAAATACGCGACGTGTACTACGACAAGCAGACAGGCAAGACCGACGACATGACCGTAACACCTGAAAATCCGGGCGAGAATGGCTATGACATGCCGATAGAAGTGGTTTGGTCGAAGTCTGGCACATACTTAGTGTCATACCTCGACGGCTCTATCGGCGTAGCCGAGTGGAAATGGAAGAACCGCGGCGCGGGCCAGCTGTATTACGCATGGGACGGCGACTGGACAGGCGACTATTGCACGATAACCTTCGACGGCAACCGCGCCGTGATACATGACAAATGGGAAGACGAATACGGACGCGACGAGTCGTGGACTTACCTCGTAACCGACGACACAACCGAGACGCCCGGCACCGACCTGCCCGAAGACATGTCGCCGCTGGCCAACGTGTTCACGGGCAAGCTGCTCAAGGAGATGAACGGCGACCGCTTCGTCTACGAAAACGGGTTTCTCACGCAAATAGTGAAAAGCTACGAGACCATAACCTTCCGCTACAACTACATCACCAACCCTAGCGCAGGACTACCCGACGTACAGGTGATGGACGGCGACGAGGTGGAATATGAAGTGGAGCTGAACGAGCAAGGCTTTGCCGAGCGCGTTTACGGCTTAAAGCACGACGACACAAGCATCTTCACATACGACGGAGAAGGACACGTCACCACCATAGACGACGGACGCGAGGGGCGCATGTACACACTTGTATGGGAAGACGGCAACCTCATAAGAATGAGCTATACGCACAAAAGCGACGGACGCCCCGGTAACGATTGCCGCTACGAATACGACGGACAAGCCAACTCAAACAACATAATGCTGTACTACAAGATTTTCAGCGTTGACCTTGACGAGATACAGAACCTCTACTACGCAGGCCTGTTAGGCAAGTCCACCGCGCAACTACCAGTCATGGAAATCGACATTGACGACAACAGCACCAATACATACGTTTGGACGGACAACGGCTATACAAGCCTTAACGAAGGCGAAACAATACAGCCGGGAGACGAACAAGACGTAACTTTCAGCTTCTACGAATAACAAAATTCAAATCTCAACAAACACATCACAATGAAAAAGGCGATGCGGAAAAACTGTCCGCATCGCCTTTTCTTTATTACATGAAGCCTGCTTATTCAGCCTCAGCCTTCTCTTTCTCGCTGTAATCGATGACGTTCTTGCGGTTGGCCTGCATACGGTCATAGTCTTCCTTTGAGCCGACAATGATTTTGTCGAACTCGCGCAAGCCTGTACCGGCAGGGATAAGGTGACCGCAGATAACGTTCTCCTTCATGCCCTCGAGATAGTCTACCTTGCCGCGGATTGCAGCCTCGTTGAGCACCTTGGTGGTCTCCTGGAACGAAGCGGCCGACATGAAGCTCTTTGTCTGGAGAGCGGCGCGCGTGATACCCTGGAGTATCTGCGTAGACGTAGCAGGCACAGCATCACGCACCTGAACGGTGCGAAGGTCGCGGCGCTTCAGCGTAGAGTTCTCGTCGCGCAGTTTGCGCGCGGTGACGATTTGTCCCGGCTTCAGCGTCTCGCTGTCGCCTGCATCGGTGACAACCTTCTTGCCCCAGATGCGGTCGTTCTCCTCAGCGAAGTCGAGCTTGTCAACGATTTCCTGCTCAAGGAACGTAGTGTCGCCCGGGTCGTTGATTTGCACCTTGCGCATCATCTGGCGCACGATAATCTCGAAGTGCTTGTCGTTAATCTTCACACCTTGCAGACGGTAAACGTCCTGCACCTCGTTGACGATATACTCCTGAACGGCCGTCGGGCCCTTGATAGCCAGAATGTCATTAGGCGTGATTACACCGTCAGAGAGCGGCGTGCCGGCGCGAACAGCGTCGTGCTCCTGTACAAGGATTTGCTTTGACAGCGACACGAGATATTTGCGCTGCTCGCCGGTCTTAGATGTGACGATGATTTCACGGTTGCCTCGCTTAACCTTTCCCATGGTTACCTCGCCGTCGATTTCGCTGACAACAGCCGGGTTAGACGGGTTGCGCGCCTCGAACAGCTCGGTGACACGGGGAAGACCACCGGTGATGTCGCCCGCCTTGCCGACGGTACGCGGTATTTTCACAAGGGTTGTACCTGTCTTCACCTTCTGGCCGTCTTCCACGACTACGTGGCCGCCAACAGGGAAGATGTATGTGCCGACAACATCGCCGTTGGCATCGAGAATGTCACAGGTTGGCACCTTGCTCTTGTCTTTCGACTCGGTGATGATTTTCTCGGTAAGACCCGTAGTGTCGTCGGTCTCCGAGTGGAAGGTCACACCGTCGATGACATCACGGAACTTAAGCGTACCGGCGTATTCGGTCACGATGACGGCGTTGAACGGGTCCCAACGGGCTATCATGTCGCCCTTCTTCACTACGGAGCCGCCCTTGAAGTAAAGCGTGCTGCCGTAAGGCACATTGAGTGTAGAGAGCACGATGTTGGTGTTCGGGTCAACGAAACGTATTTCGGCCAAACGGCTTACAACCATCTCGCAAGCTACAGGACCGTTGTCGCCTTCTTCCTCGAACGGCACGGTACGAAGCTCGTCAAACTCTATACGGCTGTCGTTCTTCGCCACGATTGAAGCGTTGGCAGCTGCGTTGGCAGCCACACCTCCGGCGTGGAACGTACGAAGCGTAAGCTGCGTACCCGGCTCGCCGATGGCCTGTGCGGCGATGACACCCACGGCCTCGCCCTTCTGCACCATGCGGCTGGTAGCAAGGTTGCGTCCGTAACACTTCATGCAGACACCCTTCTTGCTCTCGCAGGTGAGCACGGAACGGATTTCGACGCTCTCAATGGGGCTTTCCTCTATTATCTTGGCGATAGGCTCTGTTATTTCTTCGCCTGCCGCAACGATGAGTTCGCCCGTATTGGGATGGATTATATCATGAACCGATACACGGCCGAGGATGCGCTCGTAAAGCGAAGATATGATTTCGTCGCCGTTCTTCAACGCCGTGCAGACAAGTCCGCGCAGCGTGCCGCAGTCCTCTTCGGTGATGATGACATCGTGTGAAACGTCTACAAGACGACGTGTGAGGTAACCCGCATCGGCGGTCTTCATCGCGGTATCGGCAAGACCCTTACGCGCACCGTGAGTAGAGATAAAGTATTCGAGCACGCTCATTCCCTCCTTGAAGTTGGAGAGAATAGGATTCTCGATAATCTGCGCGCCCTCGGCACCGGCCTTCTGCGGCTTCGCCATAAGTCCACGCATACCTGCCAACTGGCGTATCTGGTCCTTAGAACCACGGGCACCGGAGTCGAGCATCATGTAAACGGCGTTGAAGCCCTGGTCGGCTTCGGTCATTTCCTTCATCAGGACGTCGCCAAGCTCGTTGTTGACGTGCGTCCAAGCGTCGATGACCTGGTTGTAACGCTCGTTGTCGGTGATGAAACCCATGTTGTAGTTGTCGGTAATCTGGCGTACTTCCTCGTTACCTTTCTCTACCAGCTCGGCCTTCTCCTTCGGAATGATGATGTCGTCAAGGTTGAACGAAAGTCCGGCAAGGTAAGCCATGCGGTAACCAAGGTTCTTGATACCGTCAAGGAACTCGCACGCACGGGCGAAACCTACGGCCTTGATTACGTCGGCGATAATGTCGCGCAGGCTCTTCTTTGAAATAATCTTATTGACGAAGCCAACTTCTTCGGGTATGATGCCGTTGACGATTACGCGGCCTACCGAAGTCTCGACCATGTGGTTATAGTAGCTGCCGTTCTCGTCAACATCCTTGACTACGACCTTAACCTGGGCGTGCAAGTCACACTTGCCCTCGTTGTGGGCAATGATTGCCTCCTCCGGGCCATAGAACGTAAGACCCTCACCCTTTGCACCCGGACGGATTTTGGTGATATAGTAAAGCCCGAGTACCATATCCTGCGACGGCACGGTGATAGGCGCGCCATTGGCAGGATTGAGGATGTTGTGGCTCTGGAGCATCAAGATTTGCGCCTCAAGCACGGCCTCGTTGCTCAACGGAAGGTGAACGGCCATCTGGTCGCCGTCGAAGTCGGCGTTGAACGCGGTACAAGCCAACGGGTGAAGCTGGATTGCCTTGCCCTCGATAAGCTTGGGCTGGAATGCTTGTATACCGAGACGGTGAAGCGTCGGGGCACGGTTGAGCAGAACGGGATGTCCCTTCATCACATTCTCGAGAATGTCCCAGATAACGGGCTCGCGGCGGTCAACTATCTTCTTGGCGCTCTTCACGGTCTTCACAATGCCACGCTCTATGAGCTTGCGGATGATGAACGGCTTGTAAAGTTCTGCGGCCATAAGCTTAGGCAGACCGCACTCGCCCATCTTCAGCTCGGGGCCTACGACAATCACCGAACGTGCGGAATAATCGACACGCTTACCGAGAAGGTTCTGGCGGAAGCGTCCCTGCTTGCCTTTCAACGAGTCAGACAGGGACTTCAACGGACGGTTTGACTCGCTCTTGACCGCACTGCTCTTGCGTGAATTGTCGAAAAGGCTGTCAACGGCTTCCTGCAACATGCGCTTCTCGTTGCGCAGGATGACTTCGGGAGCCTTGATTTCCATGAGCCTCTTCAGGCGGTTGTTACGTATGATGACACGACGGTAAAGGTCGTTGAGGTCTGACGTAGCAAAGCGTCCTCCGTCAAGCGGCACGAGCGGACGAAGCTCGGGCGGGGTAACGGGGATAATCTTCATTATCATCCACTCGGGCTTGTTGATGTTGCGGCTCGCGCGGAACGCCTCTACCACCTGCAAACGCTTCAACGCCTCGGTCTTGCGTTGCTGTGAAGAGTCGCTGTTGGCACGGTCGCGCAACTCGTAAGACAGAGAGTCAAGGTCGATGTTGACAAGCAAGTCATAAATTGCCTCGGCACCCATCTTGGCAATGAACTTGTTGGGGTCGCTATCGTCAAGATATTCGTTGCCATCGGGCAAATTGTCCATTATGTCGATATACTCGTCCTCAGTCAACAAGTCCATCTTATGAGAGCCGTTAACCTCCATGCCCTCGGCGTCTTTCTTGCCTTCCATTACGCCGGGCTGTACCACGATGTACTTCTCGTAGTAAATTACAGCGTCGAGTTTCTTCGTAGGAAGTCCGAGAAGATAACCTATCTTGTTTGGCAACGAACGGAAATACCAGATATGGGCAACCGGCACAACCAGCTCGATGTGTCCTGTACGCTCGCGGCGCACTTTCTTTTCGGTAACCTCCACGCCGCAACGGTCGCAGACTATACCTTTATATCTAATGCGCTTATACTTTCCGCAGGCGCACTCGTAGTCCTTGGTAGGACCGAAAATACGCTCGCAGAACAGGCCGTCGCGCTCAGGCTTGTAAGTACGGTAGTTTATGGTCTCAGGCTTTGTCACCTCGCCATAAGAATTTTCAAGGACTTCCTCAGGCGACGCAAGGCTGATAGTAATCTTCGTAAAATTACTCTTTATCTTAGAATCTTTCTTGAAAGCCATATGTCTTATGTATATTTGTTATGTAAAGAGTTCAGTTGTCAGTCAAGGGTGATGCTCAAGCCAAGTCCGCGAAGCTCGTGCAGCAGCACGTTAAGCGATTCGGGGATGCCCGGCGTAGGCATTGGCTCGCCCTTTACTATTGCCTCGTAAGCCTTAGAACGGCCTACAACGTCGTCAGACTTGATGGTAAGGATTTCCTGAAGCACATGGCTCGCACCAAACGCCTCAAGCGCCCAAACCTCCATCTCTCCAAAACGCTGTCCACCGAACTGCGCCTTACCGCCAAGCGGCTGCTGGGTGATAAGTGAGTACGGACCGATACTGCGGGCGTGCATCTTGTCTTCAACCATGTGCCCGAGCTTGAGGAAGTATGTTATACCGACTGTTGCTGGCTGGTCAAACTGCTCACCGGTCTCACCATCATAAAGATGGGTCGAACACAAACGCGGCAGACCTGCCTTATCGGTCCATTCCTGAAGGTCGTCAAGCTTGGCTCCATCGAAAATAGGTGTAGCGAACTTGACGCCGAGACGCTTGCCAGCGGCACCAAGAATGGCCTCGAAAATCTGTCCGAGGTTCATACGCGAAGGCACACCCAGCGGGTTGAGCACAAGGTCAACGGGGCGTCCGTCCTCAAGGAACGGCATGTCTTCCTGGCGTACAACCTTGGAAACGATACCCTTGTTACCGTGACGGCCTGCGAGCTTGTCGCCAACGCCAATCTTGCGTTTCTTGGCAACATAAACCTTTGCCATCTGCAGAATGCCAGAGGGCAGCTCGTCGCCGATAGTTATGGCAAACTTGCGGCGTTTCAACTCTGCATCGAGAAGTTTGTACTTCTTGATGAAGTTCATTATGAGCTTCTGGATTAGCTCGTTAGTGTGCTCATCCTCGGTCCAATTATTCGACTGTATGCCGTCATACTCAAGGTTCTTGAGCTGCGCCATAGTAAACTTGCTGCCCTTGGTTATTATCTCTGCACCGGTATAGTCCTTGATGCCCATAGACGACTTACCATCAGTAAGCGTAAGAAGCTTGTCTACGAGAATATCCTTCAAATCGTCAATTTTGGCTGCATATTCCTCGTCTATCTTGGCAAGCACAACCTTGTCCTGCTGCTTTGAAGCACGGGTCTTGACTGCGCGCGAGAACAGTTTTTTGTCGATGACGACACCTGTAAGTGACGGATTTGCCTTCAACGAAGAATCTTTAACATCGCCGGCCTTGTCGCCGAAGATTGCACGGAGCAACTTTTCCTCCGGCGACGGGTCGCTCTCTCCCTTGGGTGAAATCTTACCAATGAGAATGTCACCCGGCTCTACGCGTGCACCGACACGGATGATACCGTTGTCATCAAGGTCTTTAGTCGCTTCTTCGCTGACATTCGGGATGTCACTCGTAAACTCCTCCATGCCTCGCTTGGTCTCACGCACATCGAGTGAATACTCGTCAACATGCACAGAAGTAAGGATGTCTTCACGCACAACACGCTCGTTGAGCACGATAGCGTCCTCGTAATTGTAGCCTTTCCAAGGCATATAAGCCACAAGAAGGTTGCGTCCGAGAGCAAGTTCACCGTTCTCTGTAGCATATCCTTCTGTCAAGATATCGCCTTTCTTGACCCTCTGTCCCTTGTCGCAGATTGGACGAAGGTCGATTGTCATATTCTGGTTGGTACGGCGGAACTTCGGTATTCGGTATTCCTTGAGCGCAGGCTCAAAGCTTACAAACTCTTCTTCCTCCGTACGGTCATAAAGTATTCGTATGGTTGTAGCGTCAACGTACTCAATAACACCATCGCCCTCGGCAGTAATCATTGTACGCGAATCAACACAGACCTGACGCTCTATACCAGTTCCTACGATAGGAGCCTCATTGTGAAGCAAAGGAACGGCCTGGCGCATCATATTGCTGCCCATCAATGCGCGGTGCGCGTCGTCATGCTCCAAGAACGGAATCAAGCCGGCGGCGATTGAAGCAATCTGCTGCGGAGACACATCCATAAGGTCTACTTCCGACGGTGGAACAACTGGGAAGTCAGCATCCTGACGGCACTTCACAACGTCACGGATGAACGTACCGTCATCATTAAGCGGAGCATTGCCCTGTCCTATAATATGGTCTTCTTCCTCCTCGGCCGTGAGATATACGATATTTTCGTTGTCCAAATCAACGACACCATCCTTCACCTTGCGGTAAGGAGTTTCGATGAAACCAAGGTCGTTAATCTTTGCATAGACGCAAAGAGACGAGATAAGTCCGATGTTCGGACCTTCAGGACTTTCAATCGGGCAGAGACGGCCATAGTGAGTATAGTGTACGTCACGCACCTCGAAACCTGCACGCTCGCGCGACAAGCCACCAGGGCCAAGGGCAGACAAACGGCGCTTGTGCGTAACTTCAGCAAGCGGGTTGGTCTGGTCCATAAACTGCGACAACGGGTTGGTTCCGAAGAACGAGTTGATGACGCTTGAAATAGTCTTGGCGTTAATCAAATCGGTCGGAGTAAATACCTCATTGTCACGTACATTCATACGTTCGCGGATGGTACGGCTCATACGTGCCAAACCTATTGAGAACTGGTTGCTAAGCTGTTCGCCGACAGTACGCACGCGGCGGTTGCTCAAGTGGTCGATATCATCCACAGTGGCATTTGAATTAACCAGCTGTATAAGATACTTAATGATTTCGATTATGTCTTCCTTGGTGAGGATACGCACGTCCATGTCTGTATCCAGGCCAAGCTTCTTATTTATACGGTAACGGCCAACAGTGCCGAGGTCGTAACGCTTGTCTGAGAAAAACAGGTTTTGTATGACCTCCCTTGCACTTGCGTCGTCTGCCGGGTCGGCATTGCGCAACTGGCGATATATATAAAGCACTGCCTCCTTTTCGGAGTTGCTTGGGTCTTTCTGCAAAGTATTGAATATTATCGAATACTTGCTTGCCGCATCAGCGTCCTTGTGCAGCAAGATGGTAGAAGCGCCGCTGCCAATGATGTCGTCGATATTGTCCTTTGTGATTTCAGTCTCACGCTCCATGATGACCTCATTGCGCTCTATTGAAACCACCTCACCTGTATCCTCGTCAACAAAGTCTTCATTCCAGCTCTTTAATACCCTTGCTGCCAGCCTGCGGCCTATGGCCTCCTTCATATTCTTCTTGTTAACCTTGATTTCTTCTGCAAGGTCGAAAATCTGAAGGATATCCTTATCCGTCTCAAAGCCAATGGCCCTGAGCAAAGTTGTTACCGGTAACTTCTTCTTTCTGTCGATGTAGGCATACATCACATTGTTAATGTCTGTGGCAAATTCTATCCAAGAGCCCTTGAACGGAATTATACGCGCAGAATAAAGCACTGTACCGTTGGCATGGACACCTTGTCCGAAGAAGACGCCGGGTGACCTGTGCAACTGCGATACGACAACACGCTCCGCTCCATTGATAATGAACGTACCGTTATCCGTCATGTAAGGTATCGTGCCAAGAAACACGTCCTGAATAAATGTGCCAAAGTCCTCATGGTCAGGGTCGGTACAATACAGCTTCATCTTCGCCTTGAGGGGTACGCTGTAAGTCAACCCGCGCTCCAAGCACTCGTCAATAGTATAACGCGGCGGGTCGATGTAGTAATCCAAGAACTCAAGAACGAAATTGTTTCTCGTGTCGGTGATAGGGAAATTCTCGGCGAATACCTTATACAAACCGTCATTCTTGCGTTCTTCGGGCGGTGTGTCCAACTGTAAGAAGCCCCTGAAAGACTTTAATTGCACATCGAGAAAATCCGGAGACGGCATCGGATTTTTCACGCCGGCAAAGTTTACTCTGTTATCAACAATTTTTGAAGCCATTACAGATTAATGTTACCGTTATAAATACCACCATTCAAAAAACTCCAGGCATGTAAACGTCGCAAAACTTACTGCCCGCAAACGCAGCGGTGGATGACTGCATCGTAAAAGACACAAAAAGGTTAAGACTCTCCGACTGGGAGAATCTTAACCCGTTATATTCTTGAAGTCTCAATTATTTGAGCTCAACCTTAGCTCCAGCCTCTTCGATAGCCTTCTTCAGGTTCTCAGCCTCGTCCTTAGAAAGGCCTTCCTTCAGTGTAGAAGGAGCACCGTCTACGAGGTCCTTTGCTTCCTTCAAGCCAAGGCCGCAAGCTTCCTTAACAGCCTTTACAACCTGCAGCTTAGCGCCACCAACCTCAGCGAGGACAACATCGAAAGATGACTTCTCCTCAGCCTCAGCAGCTGCACCGCCCGCAGCAGGACCAGCAGCAACAGCAACAGCTGCAGCAGCGGGTTCAATTCCATACTCGTCCTTCAGGACTGTTGCCAACTCGTTAACTTCCTTAACTGTCAAATTTACCAATTCTTCAGCAATAGCTTTGATATCTGCCATTTTATTCTAAATTTTAATGTTTTTAAATGTTAAATGTTTGGGTGTTTACTTATTCAGGACGCTCGCCTAATGTCTTGAGGACACCATGTATTGTATTCGCGCCTGACTGAAGAGCCGAAACAACGTTCTTCGTCGGAGACTGGAGCAAAGCGACAATCTCTGCGATAACCTCGTTCTTGCTCTTGAGTGATGCAAGTTCTTCCAGCTTGTCGGCACCAACATAGATGCTCTCCTCTGCGTATGCAGCCTTCAAAGCGGGAATGCCCTCTTTCGTGTAGCTTTTCAGCAACTTTGCAGGTACATTGGCTGTATTACAGAAAAGCACAGCCGTACTGCCCTTGAGGCAACCATACAAAGGTTCGAAATCAACGTCTGAAGCCTCGAAAGCCTTGTGGAGAAGAGTGTTCTTCACAACGACCATCTTGATTTCGCGTTTGAAGCACTCGCGGCGAAGCTTGCTCGTTGCCCCGGCATTCAGCCCCGTTACATCAACGAGGTAGAAATGAGGATAGGCCTTCAGCTTCTCTCCGAGTTCAACAACTATAGTATCTTTTACTTCTTTTCTCATCTTACAAAACTTTTAGAGTTATTCAACTGATTTAGGATCAATCTTGATACCCCTACTCATCGTGCTCGAAATATAGATACTCTTTACGTATGTACCTTTGGCAGCAGCAGGTTTCAACTTGATAACAGTAGCGATAAACTCTTTCGCATTCTGATAAATCTGCTCCGCAGAGAAAGAAACCTTGCCGATGGAAGCATGTATGATACCGGTCTTGTCAACCTTGAAGTCTATCTTACCCTGCTTAACCTCTTTAACTGCTTTAGCAACATCCATAGTTACAGTGCCGCTCTTGGGGTTAGGCATCAAGCCGCGCGGACCAAGGACACGTCCAAGAGGTCCGATTTTGCCCATGCATGACGGCATTGTGATGATGACGTCAACGTCAGTCCATCCGCCCTTAATCTTGTCGATATATTCGTCAAGACCAACATAATCAGCGCCTGCCTCTTTTGCAGCAGCCTCAGCATCCGGTGTACAAAGGCACAACACACGCGTAACCTTACCTGTACCGTTAGGCAGGGAAACAACACCCCTGACCATCTGGTTGGCCTTGCGCGGGTCAACGCCCAAGCGTACATCGATATCAAGAGAAGCGTCGAACTTTGTCGTAGTAATCTCCTTGACAAGTTCAGCTGCTTCTTTCAAAGAGTATGCTTTCCCTACTTCAACCTTATCAGCTACTGATTTTTGATTTTTTGTCAGTTTACTCATGTTCTTGAAGTTATAAATTATTTACCAGGGAAGTCCCCTTTTACAGTGATACCCATACTTCTTGCCGTACCTGCAACGAGTCTCATAGCCGACTCAACAGTAAAACAGTTGAGGTCTGCCATCTTGTCCTCGGCAATGGCGCGTACCTGTTCCCAAGTCACAGAAGCCACCTTCTTGCGGTTAGGCTCGGCAGAGCCGCCCTTTACCTTGGCAGCCTCCATGAGCTGAACTGCTGCCGGAGGAGTCTTAATCTCGAAGCTGTATGACTTGTCAGCATAGTAAGTGATAACGACCGGAAGCACTTTTCCAGCCTTATCCTGGGTTCTGGCGTTGAATTCCTTGCAGAATCCCATGATGTTGATACCCTTTGAACCGAGAGCCGGTCCTACGGGAGGAGAGGGATTTGCAGCGCCACCTTTAATCTGTAATTTGATTAATCCAGCAACTTCTTTAGCCATTTCTTTTATTAATTAAAAATTGGTAGATATAAAAGAACACCCGCACCCGTAACAATGCGTCATTCCTTTGCGACTTGCATAAAACCGAGTTCCAGAGGCGTCTTGCGTCCGAAAATCTTTACCATGACCTTGAGTTTGTGCTTCTCGGTGTTCACCTCTTCGATGACACCGGTGAAGCCGCTGAACGGGCCGTCCGTAACCTTCACCGTTTCGTCTACGCTGAAAGGAATGTTCACCTCCTCTGCAAGCTCCGACTCTTCGGCCGTTCCGAGTATACGGTTAACATCAGACTGCTTTACGGGGGTCGGATTGTCCAAACCGCCGAGGAAGCCTAACACGTTAGGCATAAAGCGCAATGTATGGGCTACGTCGCCTTTAAGCTCCGCCTCGACAAGCACGTACCCCGGAAGGGCTATCTTTTCCTTGACGACCCTTTTTCCGTTACGCAGCGTGGCATGTTTCTCCATAGGTATAAGCACCTGGGAAACATACGACGAGAGCATTGCGTTGTGCTTCAGTTCGGCTTCGATGTACTCTTTCACCTTGGCCTCCTTGCCGCTTACAGCACGCAACACATACCATTTCTTACCTGATTCTGCCATTTACTCTTAACGGATTAATTAGGATAGACGGTACTCATGACAAACCTGAACACGGAATCCATAATGAACACCACAATCGCAATGATCAAGGAAGCAGATAATACAACCATTGCGGTGTGAGTAAGTTCGGCCCGTGTCGGCCATGACGTTTTATGCACAAGTTCGTCATAGCAAACTTTGCAATAATTTGTTACAGTCTTAAACATATTATCTCTTTTTAGCACGGGAAGAGAGGCTCGAACTCCCGACACCTGGTTTTGGAGACCAGTGCTCTACCAACTGAGCTATTCCCGTAAAAATAGGCTCTCGTCTACAAGGCGAGAGCCTTATCGGTATCAGACAATCCTATGGATTAGTCGAGGATTTCAGTAATCTGACCTGCACCTACCGTACGGCCGCCCTCGCGGATAGCGAAACGCAGACCAACGTTCAATGCAACTGCGTAGATAAGGTCAACGGTGATTGTTACGTTGTCACCGGGCATTACCATCTCTACGCCTTCCGGCAGAGAAATCTCACCCGTGCAGTCCATCGTGCGGAGATAGAACTGAGGACGGTACTTGTTGCCGAACGGAGTATGGCGGCCGCCTTCCTCTTTCTTCAGGACGTAAATCTGAGCCTTGAACCTCTTGTAAGGCTTAATCTGTCCCGGGTGGCAGAGCACCATACCACGCTTGATTTCGTTCTTGTCGATACCACGGAGAAGCAGACCTACGTTGTCACCAGCTTCACCCTCGTCAAGTATCTTGCGGAACATCTCGACACCAGTAACGACAGACTTCTTGTCCTCGCCAAGGCCGAGCAGTTCAACTTCGTCGCCAACCTTTACGCGACCAGTCTCGATACGGCCCGTAGCAACAGTTCCACGTCCAGTGATTGAGAACACGTCCTCAACCGGCATAAGGAACGGTTTGTCAAGGTCACGCGGAGGCAGCGGAATCCAATTGTCAACTGCGTCCATCAGCTCCATTACCTTGTCTTCCCACTTAGCAACGCCATTCAAAGCGCCGAGTGCAGAACCGCGGATGATAGGAGTATTGTCGCCGTCGTACTCGTACTGGTCGAGCAGCTCGCGCATTTCCATCTCAACGAGCTCGAGCATCTCCTCGTCCTCAACCATGTCGCACTTGTTCAGGAAAACAACCAAACGGGGAACGTTCACCTGGCGTGCGAGAAGCACGTGCTCACGTGTCTGGGGCATAGGACCGTCAGTTGCAGCAACAACGATGATTGCACCGTCCATCTGAGCAGCACCGGTAACCATGTTCTTCACGTAGTCGGCGTGTCCCGGGCAGTCAACGTGTGCGTAGTGACGGGTAGCCGTCTCATACTCCACGTGTGCAGTATTGATGGTGATACCACGCTCTTTCTCCTCGGGAGCGTTGTCAATCTGGTCGAATGACTTAACTTCAGAAAGACCCTTCTTTGCGAGTACAGTCGTGATGGCTGCCGTCAAAGTAGTCTTACCGTGGTCTACGTGACCGATAGTACCAATGTTTACATGCGGTTTGGTACGTACGAATTGTTCTTTAGCCATAGCTTTACTTATTTGTTACTTTAATGAATAATCGTGTATTTTCTGCTTCTTTTGTCACAATCATAAAGTCGTAGAGCTGTAACCGAGATTTGAACTCGGGACCTCTTCCTTACCAAGGAAGTGCTCTACCACTGAGCTATTACAGCAGCGAGAGCGGAAAACGGGACTCAAACCCGCGACCCCCAGCTTGGAAGGCTAGTGCTCTATCAACTGAGCTATTTCCGCAAAAGACTTCTACTGAGTGGGTGGTGATGGATTCGAACCACCGAAGGCGAAAGCCAGCAGATTTACAGTCTGCCCCATTTGGCCACTCTGGTAACCACCCTTGTTGTTCATGTTTCAGTACGTCCGCATTCCGTTGAGCCTCTTGTCGGATTCGAACCAACGACCCCGAGATTACAAATCACGTGCTCTGGCCAACTGAGCTAAAGAGGCAAGCAAAGCAGCCGTCAGGCGCTTGTTCGTAAGGACGTGTCCTAAAACGGCTGCAAAGATAGGCATTATTTTCCAACCGCCAAAACTTTTGGCGGTTTTTTTTAATTATTCCGCAGTTTTTCCTTGAATTTGACGAGTTGCACCTTCATTGAGTCCACACAGAGGTCTACTCCTTCCTCAAACGTGTCGCATACTTTCTGGACGAACAAGCGCGAGCCCGGCACCATTACCGTCATGCTTGTTTCCTTGTTGAGGGCGGTGGCCGGCTTAACTACTTTAAGGCCTACTTCCACTGTCTGAATATCCTCGTAAGACTTTTCCAGCTTTGAAACTTTCTTTTCAACAAATGCTTTCAACTGCTCGGTAGCGTCGAAATTTACAGATTGAATTCTAATTT
>ERZ1664506.2-NODE-2-length-20820-cov-7.574091_pt1 | contig 20820 bp, 10 predicted proteins | sample MGYA00575341_ERZ1664506 | MGnify/ENA primary metagenome ERZ1664506 (study PRJEB40874, sample SAMEA4040754) | Gallus gallus | biome: gut; material: content | place: India | collected 2016-01-01 | study: EMG produced TPA metagenomics assembly of PRJEB14491 data set... | reverse complement strand
TATGGGGTATTGAGGTCTTGCGGTTATACGGTATGACTGTAAAGCCTCATAACCTTACAACCGTAAAACCTCATAACCGTAAACGCTGTTCGCCCTCTTCGAGGACGGGCGGGGTAGTTTTGACTTACCGCAAGTTCCGTTCCCTTCGGTCACTCCACATGCGGTTAAGCATAGTTTGCCCCCTTCGGGGACAAGAATACACAACAAGTTCTCGCCTTACGGTTTAATTTTTCATTGTTAATTGTTAATTTCCGTGAAGCGGTTTTACCGCTTCGCGGACGGGATTAGCACCTATACGTCATACACTCAAACAGTCAAAGGCCGTTTTTTGGCTTGCAAAAGACGGTCTTTTACCGTGCGAAAGGTGGCCTTTTAGCCTGCGAAAGACGGCCTTTTACATACCGAAAGGCCACCTTTTGCAAAGCAGTTGGTAATGCGTTGATACACAAGCAGTTGCAAGCCGCATCCGCGTTCCGGCGGATTTGCAATCCGACGGAGCGTTAAATGCGGATTTGCAATCCGCTGACTATCCGTCAGAACAGCCTGTCATAATGCGCCTTAAGCGGATTGCAAATCCTTATATCATGCACCGGCGGATTGCAAATCCGCCGGAACGAAAAGCCATTGGCAACATCCTGATACACAAGAAGTTACGAACTGCCTGCAAAAGCAAGAGGACTTGCCTACGCGCCGGGCACAATTGGCCGCACGGCCGGGCGCGTTGCAAGTCCTCTTTTACCGTCTGCGGCCAGCGTAACGATACGCCGCCGTATGCCGGTTTACTTCCTGCCTACCAGCACTTTCTTGCCGTTGATGATGTAGATGCCCGGCTGGTCGGCCTTGGCTACGCGCACGCCAGACAGCGTGTAGATGCCCTCCTTGCCCTTGGCTACGGGCTCTACAGCCTCAACCTCGTTGATGCCGGTAGCTGTCGTGTACTCGATGATGAGCTTCGGACGCAGGTCGTCGGCCGCAAATGTTACACTCGGGTCTTTTCCAACATTGGCTTGACCTTTTGTTTCTTTCGAATAAATCCTTATGCTCTGATTATCGTTTGTTGCATGTTCATGCGTAAACATAAAGGCGAACTTACCGTCTGTCTGACTTTTAACATATTCAGTTACGTCAAATTCTGTCTTCCAATCATCTACGTTTGTAGAAGCTCCAGCATCAAAAGTAGCTACACCTGCCGTACCGTTGACATCCTTCGTTATAATCAAATTCTCACGTGCGGCAACGATTGCGTCGCTCAAATGGTCATATCTGGCATCATCTGTAACCTCACCTTCAAAGCCATAAATGTTCAAGTTACGGTCATTCTCACCTTTACCTTTTATCCTTTCAGTATGAAGTACAAGTGTAGCCTTGCTTATTTCGCTGTTTTCCTCTACATCAATGTCAAACGACATAAGCCCGACAAAGTCCTTAGTGATATTGTTATCAGCATCACGTGCAGTCCATATTTGTAGTGTTTCCTCTGTTCCATGCGCATTCATATTGTCACTTCTTACCCAAGTATCGATGGTTGGGTATTCAGTCTTTGGCGTCGTACTAGATTCCTCCGCCTCTTGTGCGAAGCCGGTTGCGCAGCCGAATATGGCGAGCGCGGCGATAAGTAAATTCTTTTTCATGATTGAATGATTTTTAAGTTGTTAATAATGTTGGTATCGAGAGAGCCTTGGCGGCGGCGTACGGCCATGCCGCCGCCAAGGCTTCAGTCGCTTGTTTACTCCCCGCGGTAGAGCATGAGCGTGCCCCAGCCGAGCTGGTCGAACGCTCCGGAGTTCGTTCCGTAGCGGTTCTGGCCTTCGCCTACGCCGCACTCGGGACGCAGCTTGTCGGCAAACTGCTTTACGTAAGAGAAGCCGTTTGACAGGCCCTTGATGCGCTTGTAGTGGTTGTAGTATATTTCCCAGCCTGGGCGGACGCTGCCGCGACCCTCGTCGTTAGCCAGCTGCGTCTGCGTCGCGCTGTGGTTCTTGTCGCGGCAAGAGCAGTTTACGCAGTATTCATACGTGGTGAACGGCATCGCCGTAGCCGCGATTACCCACTGCCCGTCCTTGTTGGCGTTGTCCGTACCGTTGCGCAGATTGCTCAATGCAACGTACTCTCCCATCTTCAGCAGGGCGTTGTCGTCAGCAGCGAAGAAGTCGAGTTCAGGCACTTTCTCATCATTCTGCACATACAGAGTATATGCCATCTGTGCGAGGTTTGCAGCTACCATGGCAGACATCTCGGCGTGTCCCTGGTCGCGCCCGCTCTCCTGGTTCTGGTATATCGGCTCGCCGGTGTTGGGGTCGGTATGGTGTCCGCGGATGAGTTTGTCAATGCAACCGTTGCCCGCTCCGTTGTAGAAGTAGTTGACAACGTAGTTCACCATCTCGTCGTTCTCGGTCAAGATGCCGATTGCGAGGTACGAGCACATGTTAACCAAGTCCCAGTTACTCCAATAATGCTCGGCGCATACATTGGCGTTTTCATGCGAGAGGAACTCGGCGTTCCTGCTTGCGAAGACGTCAACCAGCCATTTGCAGAAGGTGTTGAAGTCAGCGTCGTTCCAGCTTTGGGAGCCGCGCAGCATCTCGGCGGCCGCCGCGAAGGTGTAGCCCTGTGCGCCTGCGGCGAGGTACATGTTGGCATCGTTGGAGTAGATGCCTTTGCAGGTGGCGGCCCATGCGTTGAGAGTCTTCACGGCAGCGGCGGCATACTGCTCGTCGTCGGTAAGCTTGTAGAGCAGTGCCTGCTGGAAAGCGGAGCCTGCATCACGCATGGCGTAGGCGTAGTTCTCCACCTTCTTGTCGGTACCGTCGTCGATGGGCGTGCCCTTGTCGTCGCCGCGTACGATGCAGTTTTGCGGCTGGGCTACGTATGAGAGCTGTGCGAACTGGCTGTTCTTCAATGCCTGCAATTCGTCTTGTACTTCCTGCGGAGCAGTGCCGTCGGCCAAAGACTGCTTCACATAGTCAAAGTCTTCTTGCGAATACATTATGCAGGGATGCGGATATTGATACTGCGCCTCAATGGGTTCATACGACGGAGTTTCGTCGTCTGGCATGGTGAGGTCTACCGTGCCGTATTCGTTCTCGCGGCAGGAGGTTTGCAGCGCGATGAACGCTGCAAGTCCTGCGGTGAGCATTATTTTGCTAAGTTTCATAATGAATGCGTTTTATGTTATTTTATCACTTCGTAAGTAAGGCCTTCGCCGGCTATGTACTGCTGTACGTCCTCCATGGTCTTGAAGGTCTGTACCCAGTAGACGTTGTACTCGAGGGTGTGGTCTATGGTCTTGATGTCGGCGTACTTGAACTGGAACGTGCCGAATCCGACCTCGGTGTTAGTGGGCAGCAGTCCGCCGTTAGCCCATTTCTGCGCAGTCAGGTCATAGATGAAGACGTGGCTGCCGTCGCTGCACTTGTAGTCGTGCAGCCACTTGTTGTTGTTGCCGTCGAGACCGCCGCTGAAGCCGTCGCCCGAGCCGTCGAGGGTGATGTTGCGCTGGGTTACGCCCTCGGAAGCGTACTTGTCCTTGACATCCTCCATGCGCACGGCTATTATCGGGTAGTTGCCCGCGTTCAGATAGATGGTCTCCGTGTTGCGCAGGTCGCCGCGCTGCGTGGTGGCGTTGCTTGCGAAGGTTATCATGGTGAGGTGTCCGTCGCGCCACTCGTGCTTGCCGTTGCCGGTGCTTGCGAAGACGAAGCGGTCAGGATTGCTGTACGTCTCGCGGACGAAGCCCGACGGTATGCTTAGCTTGACAGAGCTGCTTTGGCCTGTCTCGGGGCATGTGGCGGTGATTGTAACGTCGCCGCGGCCGGTGAAGGTCACCACTCCGTTGTCAACGGTAGCCACGGCCGGGTCGGACGATGTCCACTGGATGAGCGACGTGGTACACTCTGCGGGCACGGTGGTGTAGTCGAGCTTGAGTGTCTTTTCGTTGAAAGCCCATACGGAGTTGTTGTATTCCGCATCGATTGTAACCTCTTCGGGCTGTACGATTTGGCGTATGTTGAAGGTCTTTTGGCCCTGTACGCCGGAGCCGTCGATGGCCGTTGCGGTGATTGTCACGGGGGCGATGGTGGCGTCAGAGACCTGTGCCGTGAGTATGCCGTCGGCGCTGACGGTGGCAAGGCTCTCGTCGGACGACGACCACTCGACGGTCTTGTACGTAGAGTTGTCGGGCGCGATGACGGTCTCGAGATGCAGGGTGTCGCCTCCGTATAGCTCGTCGGCTGTGGCGTTGATTGTAATTGTCTCGGCCTCAACCAGCTCGTTGGAGACTACTACCTTGATTGACGCGCTGATGCCGCTGCTCGAAAGGTAGCCTACGGGGGTCACGCTGACGGTGGCGTTGCCTGTGCCGTCGCCGCTTACGGCGGTGATGTTGCCCTCCTGGTCTACTGTGGCTACGGCCTCGTTGTTAGAAGTCCACTCCACGTCGGCGAAGGTTACGGTGTCAGGCTGGAGCGTGTAGGGTATCTGCACGGTCTCGCCCTTGATGAGGGGGAGGCACTCCGAGCCGGTCTTGTCGGTGTAGATGAGTCGTTGCAGCTCTTCGGGCATGTTGAACTCGAGCGACACCGGCGTTATGGCCGGCGTCGTGCCGGCGGTCAGGTCGTCGTCACTGCACGCGGCGAGCGTGAGCGCGGCCACGGCGGCGAGCGAGCCTACGAGCGTCGTGGCGGCCTTCCTCATGGCGTTGAAGCGCGGCCTCGGCGCGTTGTTATGCTGTTGTCTGGTTTTCATAATCATTGTGGTTGTTATAGGTTATATTGCCTGCGGCGCAGCGGGCTGTTTCCTTCCGGTTTATGAAAGGTGGCCTTTTGGCTTGCGAAAGGCGGCCTTTCGCCGTGTAAAAGGTGGCCTTTTGCGGTGTAAAAGGCCGTCTTTCGCAAAACCGTTTGTACCGTGCCGTTTCCTGGCTGTTTAATTTTTAATTTTTCATTTTTAATTTCCCATGATTAATTCCATTCGGGGTTCTGCCCTATGTTGGGGTTGAGCTGCGTCTGGTCGCTGGGCAGGGGGTAGAGATAATTCTTCTCCGCCCACTGGCGGTTGCTGAACATTATGATGCAGCCGTCGGCGTTGAGCTGGTTGCTCTGGTCGGTCCAGGCGCTCTCCCAGGTAGTGCCCTGCCACTTTACGCCGAGCATGTCTTGCGGCATTTCGGTCGAGGCGGTGTACCAGCGCTTGAGGTCGTCGATGCGGAAGCCCTCGAATGCCAGCTCGACGGTGCGCTCGGCGCGTATTTCCTCGCGCATACTGAGGCCGTTGTTGTCAACGAGCGCGTTGCTGAGCTTTGTCATGTTGGGGTTGATGCGGGCGCGCACTACGTTGAGGCTCTTGTCGAGCTCGGCGTCGGTTATGGCGTTGTTAAGCTCGTATGTGGCCTCGGCGAAGTTGAGAAGCACCTCGGCGTAGCGTATCACGGGGAAGTCCATGGCCTCGTCGCCGGGGTTGATGCTGCGCTCCACGGCCCACTTGTGGCCACAATATCCGCTGCCTTTGGCGCATGTCTCCTCCTTGGCGCGTGCGAGGTCGTCGTCGTTCCAGGTCAGTCGGCAGTTGTTGGCGTCGCCTCCGTTCCATGTCTTCGTGCCGGGCTTCACAAGCGTGGTGAGCATACGGTTGTCGCGGTTCTCATACTCAGAGGTGGGAGTGCCGTAGCCTTTGAACTGCTTGCTCTTCGCGATGGGCAGGCCGTCCTGGCAGCGGTACATGTCGGCGAGCTTGCGCAGGGGATACAGGCCGCTTACGAGCATGGCGTGCGAGATGTTGTAGCCCCAGCCGTCTTCGATGCGGCAGCGGTGCGCGAAGATGTACTCGGTGTTGTCGGTGGTAGTCAGTCCGGCAGGGTTGCACGTAGCGTCTTCAAGTATGAACATGTAGCGGTAGCTCTCCGTGCCGAGCTGAGAGTTGTAGAACAGCGTGTAGTTGCCACGCTTGATTACCTGGTCGGCGGCGTTCTTCGCCGTGGTGAGCAGCGACGTCACGCGCTCCGAGTTGGCCGTAGCGTCGGCTCCGCCGGTGTGGAACTTCTGCCATGTTCCCTCGTAGAGGGCCACGCGCGAGAGGTAAGCCCAGGCCGCGTCCTTGCACAGGCGGCCGGCCTCTGTGGGCCTGTCGGGCAGGCCGTCGGCTGCCTCCTGAAGGTCTTTTATGCACTGGTCTATTACCTCGCCGCGGTCGTTGCGCTCGGCGTTCATGAGCGGGCTGTCCATGTCGGCAGGCTCGGTCAGCAGTATGCAGTCGCCGTAGAGCTGCACAAGCTCGAAGAAGCAGTATGCGCGGAAGAACTTGGCCTCGGCCACGGGCACGGCTATTGCGTCCTTGTTGGCAAAGCCCTCGGCCTTCTTGAGCAGCAGGTTGGTGTAGTAAATCTGCTTGTACAGGTTGTTGTAGTTGCCGTCCTCGGAGGGTATTGAGTTTGTTCCGGCGCTGTACACGTTGACGTTGGGCGTGGCGACGATGTCGCTTCGCATGTCGCTGTGCGGTCCGTCGTTCACGCGGGCGCGGTAACTGGTTGTCGCGCCGGACTGTAGGTTGGACGTCCATCCGTAGAACTGGTTGGCGAAGAGCTGGTAGTTGTCGGCCTCGCTCCATACGCTCGCGTCGTTCATCTGCGCCTCCGGCTCGAAGTCGAGGCACGATGTGCAGAGCAGTGCAAGCCCCATGCAGGCGGCCTTGGCCGAACGGCTGATTATGTTTTTATATGTTGTCTTCATTGTTTTATTCGGTTTTGAGGTTATTGGGTTTTGAGGTTTTACGGTTTATTGGGGGTTTGAGGTTTTGAGGTTTTACGGTTCTCGGGTTTTACGGTTCTCGGGTTTTGAGGTTTTACGGTTCTCTTATTCATACCGTAAAACCGTACAACCGCATGACCGTACAACCGTAAGACCGCATGACCGCACAACCGTAAGACCGTATAACCCCATGTTAGAATGTCAGGTTAAGTCCGAAAGTGAAGTTGCGTGTGAACGGATAACGCTGCACTCCGCTGGCATCGCGCTTGGCCTCGGGGTCCCATCCGTCTGAAATCTTGGTGCTCTCCCAAAGGTCTTCACCCGTGAAGTAGATGCGCGCCGACTCGATGAAGCCGATTTTTTGAAGCAGAGACTTCGGCAGGTTGTAGCCTACGGTGATGTTCTTCAGTCGGATATAGCGCGCGTCCTGGGCGGTAAGCGAGCTTGCCTGGTAGTTGTAGCTGATTATGTTGCTGTCGAGAGTGTAGGGCGCGTAGTAAGCGTTGGGGTTGTCAACGCTCCACGTGTTGCCGAAGCATGATGTCGTAAAGTTCTGGTACATGTTGCGGAACGGCACCGTCCAGTTGTTTATTCCACGGTAAACAAAGCGGTTGCCCGAGCCTTGGAACACTACGTTGACGTCTATTCCCTTCCACTCCGCGCCGAAGTTGAACGAGTAAGAGATTTCCGGCGAGTCGCTTCCAAGATAGATGTAGTCCTTGTAATCAAGGCGTCCGTCGCCGTTCTCGTCGCAGAACATGTTGTCACCCACGCGCAGGTTGTTGGGCATTCCGATGCCGTTGTTGGGGTAATACTTCGCCAGGTAAGCCTCAAGCATCTCCTCGTTCTGGATTTTTCCGCCGTAGCGCAGGCCGAAGATGGAGTTGAGCGGGTAGCCCTGCTGCGTGCTGGTGTAGCCCGAGCTCATCACGCTTGTGCCTCCGTAGTCAGTCAGTTCGTTGCGTGCGAAGGTGATGTCGCCGCCTACATGGGCGTCAACCTGGCCTACCTTGAAGCTGTAGTTGATGCTGGCCTCGAAGCCCCAGTCCTTAAACTTGCCCGTGTTGGCCGTCGGAGCGGCGTCGCCGAGTATGGCGGGATAGGTTATTGCGACAAGCATGTTGTCGTTTTTCTTCATGAACGCCTCGACGGTACCTGTCAGGTGGTTGTCGAAGAAGCCGAAGTCGAGGGCTATGTTGTAGTTCTTTATGCGCTCCCACTGGCGTGTAGTGGATGCGAACTTGCCGTTGGTGGCGATGTAGTTGAGCAGTCCGCTGCCCACGTAAGCGCCGCTGTTGGTCTTCAGGTCATAGAACTGGTAGCCGTCATAGTTGTCTATTCCGCTCTGCGAACCCATCTCGGCGTATGACGCACGGAGCTTCAAGTTGCTAAGCCACTTCACGTCCCGGAGCCAGCTTTCCTGGTTGATGCGCCATCCGGCGGACACACCCCAGAAGAAATCCCAGCGGTTTTCGGGCAGGAACTTCGAGCTTCCGTCGTAACGGCCGTTGAATTCGAGGAGGTATTTGCCGTCGAAGTCGTAGTTGAGACGGCCGAAGTAAGAGAGTATTGCGTTGCGGTAGTTGGTGGTTCCGTCGGTGCTTGCCAAGGTGAGCGTGCCGTTACCGTTGATTATGTCGATGCCGTCGATGATGTCGGAATACTGTGCTCCAAAGCCTTCCATGTCCTTCAGCTCGTACTGAACGCCGAGCATGAGGCTCGTGTTGTGCTTGTCCCAGAAGGTCTTGTGCGCGTTGACATAGCCCGAGAAGCTGTAGAAGTCGGTGCGGGTAGAGGTCTGCTTGAAGTAAGACTCTTCCTGCGTGGGGTCGCTCATTATTTCCGTCGTGCCCGTATAATTATAATATGTGATGGCGTTCTGCACGGTGCGGCGGCGCGCGTCAGAGCTGTTGTAGCCGATGTTGACGCTCGCGTCGAGCCAGTCGGTGAGCTTAGCGCGCAGCGTCTCGCTGATGTTCACCGACGTAACGCTGAGCTTGTTGTCGCCGCCCTGCTGTATCTTTGCCAGCGGCGAACCCCATGTTCCCCATGCGTAAGGCTTGCCGTCGAGCGTCTGGAGGGGCAGGCCGGGCATAGGCAGGTTGGTGGTGAGGGCCGCGCCGATTTGCGTCGGGGCCACCTGCTCCTGGCGGCTGTAGGCTATGCTGCTCTCAAGGGTGAAGATTTTGTTGAACTTGTAAGTGTTGTTGAAGCGCAGGTTGAAGCGGCGGTTGTTGTTCTTGCCGTACTTCAAGGGGCTGCCGTCGTAGAGGAAGCTGCCCGATATGCGGTAAGACATCTTGTCGTTGCCGCCCGAGAGCGAGAGGCTTTGGTTGGTGCTCCACGAACTGCCGAAGAGCGTTCCGAGCCAGTCTGTCGTGTCGTCGAACACGAAGTCGGCCGTGTCTCCGAACGCCGAGCCGCCGAAGGGGTCGGGCTGCGTGGCCTTGTCTATGTAATGTCCCTTGTACTGCTGCGCCAACAGGGTGTACGCCCACCAGTTCTGCCAGCCGTTAGTGGTGAAACCGTCGTTTGTGATGGCCTGGCGCACGCCGGTAGCCCACTGGTCGATGTTCATCAGTTCGGGCATAAGTCCTACGGTCTTGAGCGTCGCGCTGCCGCTATACTCTACGCGGAGCTTGCCCGACTGGCCCTTCTTCGTTGTGATGAGGACAACGCCGCCGGCCGCACGGCTACCGTAGATGGCGGCCGAACCGTCCTTGAGGAAGTTGATAGACTCGATGTCGTCGGGGTTGAGCAGGCGCATGTCGTTGACGCTGTTGTACGCAACGCCGTCGATGACGATAAGCGGCTCGGTAGAGTTCATTGACGAAGCGCCGCGCAGGCTCATGCTCCAGCTCTCGTCACCCGGGGCGCTTGACGAACGGGTAATCATAACTCCGGGCACCTGTCCCTGCAAAGCCTGGAGCGGCGAGGACAGTCCACCCTTGTTCTCGAACGCCTTTGAGTCAACCACCGTAACGGCACCGGTGAGCGACTCCTTCTTCTGCACGCCGAAGCCGACAACGACAAGCTCGTCGAGCGCGGTGTCCTCGGCCTTCATCTGGATGGTAACGGTCGGTCCGCTCACGGTCACCGTCTGGTCGGCATAGCCGATGTACGACACCTTGAGCTGGTCGCCGCTTTGGGCGTTGACGGTGAAGTTGCCGTCAAGGTCGGTCACGGCTCCGCCCTGTTTACCTACTATCTGTACTGTTACTCCAATCAAAGGCTCGCCCGTCTCATCGACAACGTGGCCCTTGACCGTCTGCTGTTGGTTGACCACAGGGCTTGCGCCGGGCGCGGCGTACAGCGGCGCGCACGGGGCGAGAAGCCCTGTAAGCAGACAGATTTTGATAAGATTACGTTTCATAGATACTACTATTAAAACTTGATTAAATTGATTTAGGCTTGTAATTCTCTTCATTATACGATGCCGCGCAGCTGCCTCTTCATCTCCTTTGTAGACAGGTAGATGTGCGTCTCGACGGTGCGGCGGCTTATGTCGAGGCGCAGGGCGATTTCCTTGGCCGACAAATCCTCGTGCCGGTACATCTCATATACACGGGCGCGCTTGGCTGCCATGCGGCCCAGCACGGCGCGCTCGCGGCGCAAGGCCTCGTCCACCTCGAGCCGCCTTGCCACGGAATGCGTGTCATACCGCGACACGGTGCAGGCCAACTGCTTCATGCTCTGGCGCACGAAGGCCTTGTGGCGCGCGTCGTCGATGACCGCCCGCCGCGCCATGACGAACAGCAGAGCCTCCGCCGTGGCCTCGGTGACAACGCCCAAGGACAGCATCTTGACAAAAAGCTCCTGCGCCATGTCCTCCGCGTCCATAGTGTCGTGGGTGTAGCCTGTCAGGTATGCCAGCAGCTTTGCGTAACACCTCTTATATATAGAGGCTACTACGTCGTGGTTGTTGCATTTTGACTGTTGTTCCATTTACGGTAAAGTTTTCATGGTGAATTGTCTTCGGAGGCAAAGGTATTGCGAAAATTGATATATGTCAAATGATTTGCGGGCGCATTCAGCCAACTGTTTTAGACACCGACTTAAAACGCCGTAAGTCATTAAGCATCAATGATATGCACTGTGTACAGCTAAATTAGACAGACCGAAAAAGAAACATTTTTTAAGCGATTTGAGAGCTGTCGGGAGGTTGCATCCGGCAAACGCGCGCGACAATGGCGGCAAGACGGCGGGCGGCATAAATCGGAACGCGACCCATAAAAGCATGAGTGAAAAACCGACAGGCCGCCTGACGCTATGCAATTGACGGCCTTTCAGCGCACAAAAGGCCGTCTTTCAGACGCTAAAAGGTGGCCTTTCACAATGCGAAAGGCCACCTTTTGCAATACCGCCTGCGGCAGGCGGTCTGACAGGTGAATATAGAACATAAGGACACAAGGCGCGGACAAGTATAAGCCTACGCCTTTGTTGGGATATTATTTAACGTGAACTCAGTATAAAAAACATCCTTTGTAGGGACATAATCCTAACGTAAGTCCGATATAAGGATAGCGTTGTAATAGTCCTACTACAATTTGTCGGTTGGCAATCAGTCATTCCGCTGAAAAGCGGAATCCAGTACTCACACATATAAAACAGCTGGTTTTTTCACTGGATTCCGCGTCGGAGCGCGGAATGACAGTTACCAATCGACTGTTTGGAACGAAAAAACAAGCAGCTGTATCATTGTTTGAAGGGTTATTCCTTATGCCAAACCCGCGTTAAGCCGGTTGCCAAATCATATCCTTACGCCCTTCTTTTTAAGATACTCGGTGGGTGTCATGCCCTCGAACTTGCGGAACGACGAGAAAAAGGTAGACTTCTTGAAGCCGCACTTCTCGCTCAAGGCCGTGAGCGTGTAGCGGTCATACTCGCCCTCGGCGACGAGCCGCTTGAACTCGTCTATGCGGTAACGGTTGATAAAGTCGTAGTAGTTTTCGTTGAGATAAAGGTTGAACACCTGCGACAGTTTGCTGGCCGAGACGTCCAGGCGGTCGGCCACTTCGCTCATCTTCAGCTCGGGGTTGGTGTACATCTTGTTCTTCTCGAGCAGCCCCTTCATGCGGCGCACTATGCGCTCACACTCCTCTTCGTCTATTTTCACGCGCCCGTACTTGTGCGCATCGCCCTTGTCTGGCTGGCCGGAAGACCCGAGATTTACCCCCCCCGGTGCGATTTTGGCCGCTGCTTCGCCTGCCGCCGCAACGCCTCCGACAGCCTGCTGTGCGGCATTTAAGCGTGCCCTGCGCCGCCTGCGGTACAGCCTTATGGCAAGCCAGACCGCCGCCGCGAGCAGCAACAGCTCCGCCGCGGCCGCCCACGAGGGCATCACCTTTATATTATACGTTCTCATCGTGGCAGCTACTCCGGCCAGCCTTACCTGCAATGTGTGGCTGCCGAGGCCGAGACCGGCAAGGCGTATGTCGTCGCCCGACTTCACCATAAGCCACTCTCCCTCACCGTCCAGGCGGTACTCGTACATCCGTCCGTAGTGGCGCGAGTAGTCGTTCAGGCACGGTTTCATGGCAAGTTCGGCCGAAACGACGTTCCACGGCAGCGTAATGTCGGCCCCGGAGTTGAGCCTCATCTCGCCGCCGCTGCCCACGGGCACGCCGTCAACGGCCACGTCGAACAGCGACACGCTGTAGGCCGAACGGCCCCGCCAGCGGCGAAAGTCCTTCAGACTGGCGTACATCAGCCCGTTCGACGTGCCCACGTAGATGGTGTCCTTGCCGTCGAACATGACCTTGCCCAGCACCAGCTGACACCTGAAGCCCTCGCCGTAGCCGAAGTGGAAGAGGTTTTTCTTCTTGTAATCGTAGCAGAACAGCCCCTCGTAGGTCACTATCCAGTAGTTGCCCGTAAGGTCGTCGAGGAACGACACCTTGCCCAGACGCGCTACGTAAGGCGGCAGCTCCAGCTCGCCGAAGCGGCGCAGCTGCCAGTCGGAGTAGTATATGGTGGCCGTGGTGTTGAAGAAATACAGTCCGCCGTGTCCCCGGCGTATTTCGCGTATATTCTCGCGGTTGAAGAAACCCGATGGGAAGTTGGCCTTCTCGAACAGTCCCGAGCCCGAGGTGTACAGGCAAAGGCCACCCGGCCCGCCCAGCCATCCCGCCCCGTTGTCGCGGAAGCAGGCCGAGGCCACGGTGTTGCTCACTATGCGCGAGTTGTCCTCGGTGTATCGGGTGATGCGGTCTTGGCCGTCAATGACGAACGCGCCCTCGCTCGTTCCTATCCACAGGCGGTTCTCCTTGTCGTTCACCAGCAGCACGCCGATGGTGGTGTTTGCCAGCAGCGGCTCGCCGGGTATGTCCTCCACGGCCATCGTGGAGGCGTTGACACGGTGCAGGCCGGCGTCATACGAGCCTGCGTAATAGTAGCCGTTGAAGTAAGCCAGGGTCGATACGATGTGCGCGCCGCCCATCTCCTCGGGCGCAAAGCGGTACACCCGGCTGGTGCCCTCGTCGGCGATGTAGAGGCCGTCGGCGGTGCCTATTACCTTGTGAGGCCCCCTTACGAGCACGCTGCGCACGTCGATGCCCTCGGTGGTGAAGCCGCCCGTGGCGTAGGTCTTGAACAGGTCGCCGCTGTGATAGGTGTAAGCCATGCCGTAACGGTAGAAACCAAACCAGTTTACGCCGTTCTTGTCCTGCATGAAACAGTACACAGCATCGGTAGGCAGGCGGTGGCGCTTGTCGCCGTCGGTGTCGAAGCGCTCAATCACGCGGCCCGTCTTTCCGTCTATGAGGAACGCTCCCGTGCCGTCGCAGCTTACGGTAAGGCGGCCGCCCGGCGCGTTGTATATGGCCGTGACGATGTTGCCCACGCCGGGCACGGGCGTGATAGTGTTGGTCTTCGGCGTGAAGATGTACAGCCCGTTGTTCTTTGTGCCGATGAAGAAGCGGCCGCCGCTCGCGGCCATGTGCGACAGTGCGGCTCGGCGCGGCAGCATCTTTTGCAGGTTGTAGCTCTTTACGCGGCCCGTCTTCATGTCGTAACGGTTGAGGGCGTAGCGGCTGATGAACCACACCGCGCCGTCCGCGCCCAGCCTGATGTCGCGCACGCCGTTCTCTATTCCGAGCGGAGTAGAGCCTACGGTGAGCGTCCTCACCTGGTCGCCGCGGCACACATGCAGCCCCTCGCGGTTGCCCACGAAGAGCGCGCCGCCGGCATGGAGCAGTGTCTCGGCGTTGCTTATGGACGGCAGCACGCGGCTGAAGCCGTCCTCGCCTGCCTTCATGCGGAAGACGCCCTGCCTCGTGGCGGCGTATATGGCGTGGCCCTTGTGTATGGCTATGTCGTATGTATAGTTGCGGCTGTTGTCGTTGGTGGGAATGTCGAAGGCCGTTATTTTCTGCCCGTTGTACAGGCATATGCCGTCGTTTGTGGCAATCCATATCCGTCCTTCGGCGTCAGGCGTTATCTTCGACACAGTCTCGCCGGACAGCCCGTCCTCCCTGCCGACGTACTCCATCACCTCTCCGCTGTATATGTCGGCCGACATACGCAGGGGCGGAAGCAAACAAAGCATGAGCAGCAGGACGGCAAGCCGCGATGAGACCATAAATGTTTTCATACGTAGCAAAAATACAAAAATATTGTGAAAATATAATGTTTTCATCATGAAAAAAGACTAAAAAAACGCATGAATCGGCATAACGGCACGCCGCTTTGCCACCCCTCGCGCAACGCCCGCAGGCAAAGGGGTTTGCAAAAGGCCGTCTTTCACAATGCGAAAGACGGCCTTTTAGACGGTAAAAGGTGGCCTTTCGCAATGCAAAAGGCCACCTTTCAGGAAACAGGTAAAATCATTCCGCAGGCACGAAGCGCAGGGCCGCGCCGCCCGAAGGCTGCAAACGCAGCTGCAAGGGCTTGCCGCCGCGGACGGTCTTCAGCTCCGTGCGGACGTTGGTGCGCGTCTTCATGGACGGGTCGTCGGTATAGATTTCCACCTTGTACTTCTTGCCTTTTTCAGTGAACAGCGACGTGTCGAGCGTCAGCTCGCGCCCGTCAAGGCCGTTGAGCACGCCCACGTACCATGCCACGCCGCTCCTGCGGGCCTGCACTATGTACTCGCCCGGCGCGCCGTCGATGGCGAGGCTCTCGTCCCACACGGTGGGGCAGTGCCGCCAGAAGTCAAGCTCGGCCTCGCCGCGGTAGGCGTCGGGCTTGTCATACCAGAACATGAACTGCAACGGACTGTAATATACCACGGCCATGGCGAGCTGGTGCGCCTTGGTGTTCTTCACCCTCGCGTTGAAGTAGCACAGCGTGTAGTCGGCCGGCCCGGCCACATAGCGCGTGAAGGGCAGCACCGTGTTGTGCCACGCGTCGGGCATCTCCTCGTTGCCGCGCACGCCCTCCTGCGTCATCAGGTTGGGGTACGTGCGGCTCCATCCCGTAGGGCGGTACTCGTCGTGGATGTCTACCATCAGCCCGTAGGCGGCACATTGCTCCACCGCGCGGTGCAGCCACGTAGTCCACTGCTGGCCGCCCACCTGCACGAAGCCGAACTTCAGTCCCTTCACTCCCCACTCTTTATAGAGCGGCAGGATGCTGTCGAGCTGGTTATATAGTGCGCGTTGGTTTACGTAAAGCCATATGCCGACGCCCTTCGAGGCGGCGTAGGCACAGATGTCGGGCATGGAGAAGTCGCGGTTGGCAGCCACCTGCAACGCCGACGAGCTAACCTTCATCTCCGGGCCGTACCATCCTGCGTCCAGCTCGACGTATTCCAGGCCGAACTCGGCGGCGAAGTCGATGCTGGCGCGTATGCTCTTGTCGTCCAGCTGACCCGAGCGGAACACCCGTCCCGGCCTGATAAAGCGTGTGTCTTGTATGCGGCAAGGCTCGTTGAGGTTGAGGATGAGCTGCTTGTTGTTGATTAAGTCGACAGCCCTCTCGCCCACCATCACCACGCGCCACGGCATGTCGTAGGGCGTTATGATGTCGGCGCTGTCGTACATCGCCATCTGTAGCACGTCCCGACGCTGCAACTTGAGCTTTCCACGGACAAAGTCATGCAGCCCGGCCTCGGCCAACGCCACCTTCAGGCCGTTCTCCAGCTCGAGGTAAAGCGGCCTCTCGCTCTCGTCAGTCCACGCCTCCGGCTCTAAGCTTACCCACTTATAAGGGCCTTGCGCCCACGGTTCGTGCAGGGCTTTCGCTCCCGGCGCGAAGGCGAACGACGTCAAGTCGTCGGTTATGTGCATGAAGAGTCCGTTGCTGGCTTCGGGGAAATGGTAGCGCAGGGCTATGCCTTCGTCGTAGGCGCGGACGACGATGTCGAAGAGGTATTGCCGCCTCTTGTTGTACCCGTCGGTGTCACCGCCTGCGTCGTTGCCCTTCACAAAGTGGTACACATGCTGGCGGTAGCGGTCGCGTATGCGGCTGTTCTCGCCGTATACGGGCATCCACACGGTATCTACAGACACGATGTCTACGCCCGTCAGCCGCAAGTGCTCCGTCCACAGGGCAGCCGTGTCGGTGGGAATGCCCATGGCCGACTCTACAAGGTGGTTGTCTATGCTCACCCCGAGCTGGCCGTCCGTGATGACGGGCGCGCCGTTATATTTGATTGAATAAAGTAGTTTGCCGTCCCGTTGCTCCATTGTGAACGCCAGTTTGCCGCTTGGCGAGGCCAGCGTTCCGCCCAAAACGGCGGCCTTAACGCCCATAACGAAGGCCATGGCGAACGCCAGTAAAATGTATTTTCTCATCATATCGCTTGTTTACTTGTCACTCGTCTACTTGTCACTGACTGCTCGTCTGCTCGTTACTTGTCACTCGTCTGCTTATAAACACCGTTCTCCAAAGTGAACGCATCGCTCACTACGGCGTATCGTCCGCTAACGGTCATTCCCTTGTAGGTCATCTCCGCGCCGTCAACCGACGAGAAGATGTAGTCCCGGCGGCCGCTCTTCAGCGTCACGACGATGCCCACCGCCGTGCTGTCCGTGCTCTCGGGCTTGAAGTAAGAGACGCTTTCGATTTCGGAAGGCTCGGCGTTCGACGACGGCTCGAACACCGCAACGAACGGCCTCGTCCACGCTTCGCCGCGCTGACGGGCTACAAACGTGAGCACTGGTTGCTTCTCAATGTCGTACGGCTGACCGGGCATACGCTCGTATTCGCGGTTCTCCGGCGATAGGGCCTGCACTATTTTGCGGTCTGAGTAGCCCTGCATCCACATCGTCATGCGTATGTCTTGGTTGACGGTGAACGTGGCCTTGATGTCTCCCGCGTCCTCGGTGCACATCTTATTGTATATGTACGAGTAGGCGTAAAGGTGTCCCCCGGCGAATGCCAGTTCGTCAGTGGGGTGCAGCTCGAGGGCCGAGCCGTCGGCGCGGGTCAGCGTCATGTCCTGTCCGAGGTTGTGGTAGAAGTAATCATGCGTCTTGTCTCCGCCCTCTATTTTGTGGCTTCTGAATATGTCAACGTAGTAACCGCCCGTCTCCGACGTCTTCACTATGCCGTTGACTCGCACCTGGCGGCTCTGCGTCTCGGGCTCGATGAACGACACTTGGGAGAACGTAACGGGGCTGAACGCTGTGCGGTCGTTGGTCGAGGGATAACGTTCGTCCACCTTGAAGGCGTGCGCCGACATCATGACAGGGTAGCTCGATATGCCGTCAACGCAGACGGTGTTGTGGGCGGGGAACTGCGAATAGTATTCCAGATAGTCCAGTCCGCTGTACAGGTACTTGCCTATGCCGGCGTCGGGGCCGAGCACGTAGCCCTTGCCGTACAGCTCCATGGATATGCCGTTGGCGTGCTGGTGGTTGCCGAGGCTGCCGTTCAGCGACACCATGAGGTCGTGCTTGGGGTTCATGCCGGTACGTTGTACGAGCCAGGAGACGTTTGGCGCGTAGAACGAGGGCGACACGTAGCGGCCTACTTCGCCGTCGGCTGCGCCGGGACTGACGGCCTTCTTCAACGCCTCGAACTGCGCCTCGAGGGCGCGGTCGCCGTGCCTACGGGCGTATTTCAGCACGCTCTCTATGGCCGATGTGCTAAGATACGTGGGGTGGGTGTCGCCGAAACCGGCTATCATGCGGTTGGGGAAGAGGTACTGCGGCGACGTGAGTATAGCCTGCCGGAGCACGGGCAGCTGCTTGAATAGGTCGATGCCGGCCTTTTGGTCGAGCTCGTCGGCGAAGGAGGCGAACTCGTTAAGCACGGTGACGCTGTACCCGGGCGACTCATACCATATGGCGGTCTCGGGGTCGAAGCCGAAGTCCGCCAGCTTCTTCATGCTCCACTGGCGCACGCTGTTGCGGTCAGTCACGCACGAAAGGTAATACTCCCGGCCTTTCTTGTCGGCATAGTCGGCGTCAGGTTGCAGCACGAGAGCGATTTTGGTAATGAAGCGTGCCTGAAAGAGGTTCCAGTTGTTGTGGGGCACTCCGTTGCCGATTATGTTGTCGGCCCACTTCTTAAAGGCGGCGTCGTACACGTCGCGGTCGCGTGTTATGTACTTATTTAATAAGGTGTATATCTCCGTAAGCTCGTTGATTATGTCCTCGTGTATCACCTCGAAGGTCTGCATCCCCACGAGCGTCTGCCCGTGACCGTGGTTCAGGTCGGTGGGAACGTTGCGGTAATAGATTCCCTTCATGTACACGTCGAACACGCCGAAGGCCGTCCTTGCGTAGCGTTCGTCGCCCGTGGCGGCGTAGAGCCGCGCCGCGTCGCGCGCTATGGTGACGATGCGGCGGTTCACGCTGCCGATGTTGCTCCCCGTCTTCGAGGGGTGCGCCTTCTCCGGCTTGCCGGTCAGCTTGCTTATATATGTGACGCTGCCGGCCTCGTCGTCGTCATAGGGCACAAGGTCTTCGGTCTTCGGGGCGTCGTAGGCCGACTCCGTGCCGCGCGTGCCGGTGAACTTTACGGTAGGCGCGGGAGCTTTCGCTCCGCCGGGACGGACGTACTTCTCACCGTCGAAGAACACGTCGGTGGCGTGCGTCGTCCAGTACATTTGCAGGCGCGAGTAGAGCCAGTCGGGCTGCCGCTCTACCTGTTCCACGTACTTGTCAACCTTCGCTTTCAGCCGTTCAGTGTCGCCGTTGCCGGCTCCCATGCACACAAGGGCGGGCAACAGCAGAATCATAAGTATGGTTTTGCGTTTCATCATCATGCGTTTTTATTATAATACGGACGCACGGCGCGCCATACGTAAACGAAAAACAAGATAGGCTGCATCTCGGAAATGAAAATAAAAGTGCGTTTCACTCGATTTTATTTTGCATTTCACTCGATTTGCACTATCTTTGCCGCGAAATGGCTGTTTCATATCATGCAACATGCACGAAACGGCCGTTTTGAGCGTTATTGACATACAACGCCATGCCGACACCGTAAGGTTGCAGCCAACACAATAAACGATTAAAAAAACATCGCTTGACATACGGCTGCGCAAAAGACGGCAAACGACGCTGCAAAAGGCCGCCTTTCGGCGTGCAAAAGACGGCCTTTCGCAAGGTAAAAGGCCGTCTTTCGCAAACCGCCTGACCGCCAGGCAGTTACAGACACGGCGCACATGGCCAGTAAAAACAACATTGTGGTATGACAAACTATCAAGCTGGGCCCGCGCAGCCTCTCGTGTACTGCCACATAACGACGGAGGGTATTCGCTGCTGAGGTTCTTCCGGAATACCGCCGCCACATCACGGCAAAGGCCGACATTGCCCTCATGCGGTTGACATGAGGGGAACACATGCCATGCAAAAACGCACTCCTGCAATGCCCACAGAAGCCCGACAAGACACTCTCTACGCGCCCGGCGACACCGGCGGGGCCGCCCTGCGATGGTACGTCCTGCGCGCGCAGCCGCGCCAGGAAGCACGCCTCGCCGCCCTGCTGAAAGAATACCAAGCCGAGGCGAAAAACCTGCTCGAGGTGTACTGCCCCGTGCAGGCCGCGCCACAGGCCGCCGGCGGCGGCACAGCCGGGCACAGGCCGCTCATGGCGGGCTACGTGTTCGTGCTGGCAACGGAGCAGGCCGTCACCGCCTTCATGCGCAGCCGATACCCCGGCGGCGCCATACTCTACGCCCGGCGGCGCGAAGACGGCGGCAAGACGCCCTACCTTACCGTGCCCGAGGCACAGATGCAGCTCTTCAAGGACTTCAACGAGAGCTACGGCCAGCTGGCCGTGGTGCTGGAACGGCCATACTCCGACTATGCCTTCAACCCCAAGACGGGCGAGCCCAACGACATGGTGAAGGTGCTCGACGGCCCGTTGCGCGGACAAGAAGGCTACATGGTGCGCTTCCGCAGGGAACGCCGCATAGTGTTCAACATGAAGACGCCCGAGCCGGGACGCTACATCACCGTGGCCGTGCCTGACGTAAGCACATTCCACGTAATCCGCCTGCACAACGCCGAGGCCGACCGCCAGACGCTCGGCACGGCAGAAGAACGCGCCGCCGACCTGCTCGCCGGAATGCTGCAAGCCTGCGGCTACGGCGACGACGCGCCGCCCATGCTGCACAAGATAGCCAGTCTGCTGGCCGCAAAGCCGCTGCTGGCCGACCTCCGGCAGACGCTCTCGCGCCAAGGCCACGACGCCCTGAGCCGCCGCATAGCCGCGCTAAACGCCAAGGAAGCGGCCCTGCTGCTCAACCTCGCGCGCCACGAGCACGACGCTCCGGGCTACACCCGTGAGCGCTGGCCGAAGCTGTCGCTCCGCCCGTTCCTCACCCCCACGGCAGGCCCCGACATGCCCGACGGCTGCGACGAGACCACCATCGCCCACGCAGGCTTCACCGAAATAATACGCCGCGTAAGCATAACCGAACAGGCTTACCGCCCCAGCCTGCGCCGCCAGGAGAGCATTACCACGACTTACTACGCGCACATCGGCGTGACCGAAGCCGACACCCAAGGCCTCCGCACGCTCTTCACCAACTGGGACACGTTCCTCTCCGAATACTTCATGACCGCAGGCCGCGCCAACGCCCGCCTGCTCGGCCTCGGCAGAGGCGGCCACACCGCCGCGCCGCAGGCCACCCCCGGCACGCCGCGCCCGGCCGACTCGTTCCGCAACCACGCCCCCACCCTAT
>ERZ1664506.1-NODE-1-length-20900-cov-7.301799_pt1 | contig 20900 bp, 15 predicted proteins | sample MGYA00575341_ERZ1664506 | MGnify/ENA primary metagenome ERZ1664506 (study PRJEB40874, sample SAMEA4040754) | Gallus gallus | biome: gut; material: content | place: India | collected 2016-01-01 | study: EMG produced TPA metagenomics assembly of PRJEB14491 data set... | reverse complement strand
GCTCGGTGAACGTAAAAAACCTGCTCGCCGTGAGCTGCGACGACGACTGCTTCGACTTCACACAGGGCTACTGCGGCACGCTTGAGAACTGCTACGGACGCTGGGAGGCAGGCTTTACAAGCACCGAGGAAGACCCGCGCGGCGTGGAGGCTGACGGCAACCTCGACGGCAACGGCCCCGACCACACTCCGCAGGCCGACTTCACAATAAAGAACATGACAATCGAGAACATGGCCGCAAGCCAGCCGATGCAGGACGCAATCAAGGTGCGCCGCGGCGCGAAGGCCACCATCGAGAACGCGCTTGTCATCGGTTCGGGCGAAATACAGGAGCTTGTTGACCTTTCAGACGGCAAGGGCACGGGCGACGAAGGTTGCGTAATCAATGTGACGAAGGGCGCAACCAACGTAGGCAAGGACACCAACGACGGCAACCCATCAGGCGCGACTATCAGCATCGTAAGCGGAAACACGGGATGCGACACCGGCATCTTCGGCTGGACGGGATACTCACTGTAAAGCAGACAAGCGACAAGCAGACAAGCAAACAAGGAGATTTGCTTTACCTACAAAGAACGGGCGGACAATTTTACTTGTCCGCCCGTTTTATGTTTTTTGTAAACTTGTGTCTTGCCACTTGTCTGCTCGTCACTCGTTTACTTGTCTGCTACTCTTCCAAGTACCACTTCGAGTATTCCACGTAGTGCCGTGCAAAGCTCTCGGCCTGGTCGGGCCGCGTCTTCTTCAGCAGCTTGGCGGGCACTCCGCCCCATATTTCGTGCGCCCCGATTTTGGTGCCTTGCAGCACGAGAGCGCCTGCGGCGACAATCGCCCCCTCGCCAACCTCGGCGTTGTCGAGCACCACGGCGCCCATGCCTATGAGCGCGCCGCGGCGTATAGTGCAGGCGTGTACCGTGGCGTTGTGGCCAACCGTCACGTCGTCTTCCATCACAACGGGACCCGTGGTGTTGGTAACGTGCACGCACGCGCCGTCCTGTATGTTGACGCGGTTGCCCATTGTTATGGGCGCAACGTCGCCGCGCACCACGGCGTTGAACCATACCGAGCACTCGTCGCCCATCGTTACTTCACCCACGATGGCCGCCGTCTCGCTGAAATAGCAGTCCTTGCCCCACTTCGGCGCAAGTCCCTTAACCGTCTTTATCAATGCCATAATACTTGCTTTTACTGTTGTTTCGATGTGCAAAAGTACATATTAAATGAATAATTAAAAATTAATAATGAATAATTTTATTACCTATCGGCAAACAAACCGTATTTAACACCTAAATGACAGGCCGTCTTTCGCCTTGCAAAAGGCCGTGAATTGCAACGCAAAAGGCCGTCTTTCAGCGTGTAAAAGACGGCCTTTTATATTGTAAGTAAAGGCTTATTGAAACGTTATACATTATCATGCGGCGGACACACGGCAAGATACAATGTAAGCAAAACAGCTTGTTTGCTTACAGTTTTCGGCCAACTGTCATTAAAGCATTACTCTCCTACCGTCGCAACGACATACTCCGAGCACGTGCCGATGCGGAACTTCGCGCCCCAGATGCCAATGCCCGAACTGACGTAATAGCGCGTGCCGTCGCGCCGCCAAGGGCCGTAGGCGTCCTCGTAGACGCTCTCCGTAATCCATGATATAGGCCATGTCTGCCCGTGGTGGGTGTGTCCGCTAAGCTGGAAGTCAACCCCAGCCCTCTCGGCCTGCTCCAAGTGATAAGGCTGATGGTCGAGCAGTATGACGTAACGCGACGTGTCAACGCCGCGCATCAGCGCGCCGAGGCTCTTGCGGCGGCGGTTGGAGCGGTCGTCGCGGCCAACTATGGTGATGCCGCCCACGGTCGCCGCGCTGTCGCGCAGCAGCGTTATGCCGGCCTCGCGGTAAAAATCGAGCGAGCCGTCAATGCCCGCGTAATACTCATGGTTGCCCAGGCAGGCGTACACGGGGGCGTCGATGCGGCGCAGTTCGGCGGCCATGTCCTCCTCCCGCAGCGGCCGCAGACTGCCGTCTATGACGTCTCCGGCCAGCAGCACGATGTCCGGCCGCTCGGCGTTGACCTTGTCAACCCACCTTGCCAGCTCCTTCCTGTTGTTATGGTAACCCAGATGCAGGTCGCTCATCATGACGAGCTTCACGCCACGGGCCGCAGTCTTGCCCGTAGGCAACGCCACACTGTGCCGCGCCTTGTGCATGTAGTTGGCGTAACCGGCGGCGAACACCGCCACCATGAGCACCGTGACGGCCGCCACGGTGTACCAGTTGGCGTAAAGAACGGTCTTCGGCACGATGTGCAGCAATCGTCCCAAGTCCATCAGCAGGAACAATATCACAAGGTAAAGCAGCACAAACACTGACGTATTGCCCACCTCGTAGCACATCCGGGCGAGCCACATGGGGAAGCGGTCAATGGCGTGCGAGAAGTTGAGGAACAGCGTAGAGAATGCCAATACGCACACCGCAACAACGGCACTCTTGCCGCCCGTGCCCAACGGCAGCAGGCACCAGACGTGCCACAGTACGTAAGCCAGCCCGACAAGGGGCAAGATAAAGAATAGGAGAAACCACATGTTCTTGTTTTTTAGCAGACGAGTGACAAGCAGACAAGCTGCCAGTGACTACTTGTCTGCTCGTATGCTTGTCACTCGTCTGCTTTTAAGAAAGTACCTCCACGGCCCTGCGAAGCCTGCGGAGAGTCTCCTCCTTGCCGAGGAAAGACGATATGTCGAACATGCCGGGGCCTTTGCCTATGCCGACAAGGGCCAGTCGAAAGGCGTTCATCACGTCGCCGAGCTTGTAGCCCTTGGCCTCGACCCATGCCATGACCTCGCGCTCCTGGTTCTCCAAGGAGAAGTCGTCGAGGCTCTCGAGGAGGTCGGCCAGCTCGGTCATCACCTGCGGAGAGTCCTCCTTCCAACGCTTGCGCACGGTCTTATCGTCGTACTCCACGGGCGGAATGAAGAAGAAGGAGCACAGCGGCCACAGCTCTTTCACGAAGTCAACGCGGTCTTTCATCATGTGCACCACCTGCCTTACGCGCTCCATAGGCTCGTCAACACCGTTGCCGGCCACGATTGGGGCGAAGAGGCTTGCTATCTCGTCGTCGCTCTTGCGGAGCATGTATTCATGGTTGAACCATACGGCTTTCTTGTAGTCGAACTTCGCTCCGGCCTTGCTGCACTTCTCGATGTCGAACTGGCTAACCAGCTCGTCGAGCGTAAACAGCTCCTGCTCCGTGCCCGGATTCCAGCCAAGCAGGGCGAGGAAGTTGATTACCGCCTCTGGGAAATAGCCCTGCTCGCGGAAGCCGTTGCTTACTTCGCCGGTCTTGGGGTCGTGCCATTCCAGGGGGAACACGGGGAAACCGAGGCGGTCGCCGTCGCGTTTGCTCAGCTTGCCCTTGCCGTCGGGCTTCAGGAGCAGCGGCAGGTGGGCGAAGCGCGGCATGGTGTCTTCCCAGCCGAAGGCGCGGTACAGCAGCACGTGCAGCGGCGCGCTGGGCAGCCACTCCTCGCCGCGTATTACGTGGGTGATTTCCATCAGGTGGTCGTCCACTATGTTGGCGAGGTGGTATGTGGGCAGTTCGTCCGCGCTCTTGTAGAGCACCTTGTCGTCGAGTATGTCGCTCTTGATTACCACGTCGCCGCGTATCATGTCGTTGACGTGCACCTCTTCGCCCGGCTCCACCTTGAAACGGACCACGTACTGCACGCCGTCGGCTATGAGCGCATCGACGTCGGCCTTCGGCATAGTCAGCGAGTTGCGCATCTGTAGGCGCGTGTGGGCGTCATACTGGAAGTTCTTGATTTCCCCGCGCTTGGCCTCAAGCTCCTCGGGAGTGTCGAAGGCAATGTAGGCCTTGCCCGCGTCGAGCAGCTGCTCCACGTACTTCTTGTATATGGCGCGCCGCTCGCTCTGGCGGTAAGGGCCGTGAGAGCCGCCGAAGCTGACGCCCTCGTCGAACTTTATGCCCAACCAGCGGAACGACTCGATGATGTATTCCTCCGCCCCGGGAACGAAGCGCGAGGAGTCGGTGTCTTCTATACGGAACACCATTTCGCCGCCACGCTGGCGCGCGAAGAGGTAATTGTAAAGCGCGGTGCGCACTCCGCCTATGTGGAGCGCACCCGTAGGACTGGGCGCAAAGCGCACCCTTGTTTTTCTTTCTTCCATCGTTTTTTAAGTTTGCAAGTGACAAGTGACGAGCAGACAAGCGGCAAGTGACAAGTTCGCAAGTGACGAGATACAAGCGGACAAGCCTTCTTTCTCACCGCCTCACCCTCTCACTTTCTCACCATTCCGTAACCTCCTGGCTATCAACACGTTACAAAACGCCTTCCAAAAGGCCGTCTTTCGGCCTGCAAAAGGCGGCCTTTTAGCGTGCGATTGACGGCCTTTTGCATTGCGAAAGACCGTCTTTTGCAAAACGCCCGGTCGCCCGCGGCCGTGCGGCCTGCCGCCGGTCAGCCTCCTGACACTTGAAATTTTGTGCAAAATTACTACTTTTTTGCCAAAGTGGAGTAAATTTTTCGTATTTTCGCAGGGCATATAATCCAACGCTAACGAAAATGATAAAATTCGGCAAAACAGGCAAAGGCAACTGGAGCAACACGCTCATGTGCATAGCCATAAACATAGTCGCGGTGGCGCTAATAGTGTTTTTCCTGCCCAGGAACAGCGGCCCGCAGTTCCGCTACGACGTAGGCAAGCCGTGGATGTACGGCTCGCTAATAGCCAAGTTCGACTTCCCCATATACAAGACGGAGGCCACCATCAAGGCCGAACAGGACAGCATATCCGACGCCTTCGAGCCTTACTACAACTATGACGCCGCCGTAGAGAGCGAGCAGACGGCCAAGTTTCTCGCCAAATACAAGGACGGCATACCCGGACTGACGCCCGACTACGTGCGCCTCATAGCCGACCGGCTGCACCGCCTGTACCAGGCCGGCATAATGAACGCGCCCGAATACTCCGCCATCAGCCGCGACACGCTGCACATGGTGAGGGTTGTCAACGGCAAGAGCGCCGCCAGCATAGAGATAATGTGCCTCTACTCCACCATGACCGCGTATGAACAGCTGTTCACAGACCCCAAAATCGCCGCGCAGAAACAAATCCTGCAACGCTGCAACCTCAACGAGTACATACAGCCGAACCTGAAATATGACGAGGAGAGAAGCGAGACCGAGCTGGGCGACATGCTGAGCGGAATACCCCTGGCAAGCGGCATGGTGCTTAGCGGACAGAAGATAATCGACCGCGGGGAAATCGTAGACGACTATACCTACCGGGTGCTTAACTCGTTTGAAAAGGAGACCCAACGCCGCAGCGCCAGCGTCAGCGCGGTACCCTCGACCATAGCCGGACAGGTGCTCTTCGTAGGCACGCTAATCATCCTCTTCACCACTTACCTGCGCCTGTTCCGCAAGGACTACTTCGAGAAGACTCGCAGCCTGGCCATGCTCTACGCCATGATTACGGTGTTTCCGCTGCTCGTCTCGCTCATGATTGAGCACAACGTGCTGAGCGTCTACATCCTGCCCTTCGCCATAGCGCCCATCTTCATACGCGTGTTCCTCGACTCGCGCACCGCCTTCAACGCGCATGTAACCATGGTGCTAATCTGCGCCGCCGCCGTGAAATACCAGTACGAGTTCATCATAGTGCAGCTCGTGGCCGGCCTCATTGCCATCTACTCGCTGCGCGAACTGTCGCAGCGCGCCGAGATATTCAAGACCGCCCTGCTCGTCACCGCAGGCAGCTGCGGCATATACTTCGCGCTGCAGCTGATGCAGGACAACAGCATTCTCACCATGGACCACGGCATGTACAAGTATTTCATAGCCAACGGCGTGCTGCTGCTCTTCGCCTATCCGCTGATGCTTGTCATCGAAAAGATGTTCGGTTTCATATCCAACGTAACGCTCATCGAGCTGTCCAACACCAACAAGAAGCTGCTGCGCGACCTTAGCCAGGTGGCCCCCGGCACGTTCCAACACTCCATAATGGTGGGCAACCTGGCCGCCGAAATAGCCAACAAAATAGGCGCGAAGGCGCAGCTCGTGCGCACGGGAGCGTTCTACCACGACATAGGCAAGATGAAGAACCCGGCCTACTTCACCGAGAACCAGATGGGAGGAGCAAACCCATTGGACACCATGCCGCGCATAGACGCCGCCCAGGTGGTAATAAGCCACGTAACCGACGGCCTCAAAATAGCCGAGAAGTACGGCCTGCCGGGCGTAATCAAGGACTTCATAAAGACGCACCACGGCACGGGCAAGACCAAGTATTTCTACATATCTTACAAGAACGAGCACCCCGACGAACCCGTTGACGACACGCTGTTCACCTATCCCGGCCCCGACCCCTTCACCCGCGAACAGGCCATACTGATGATGGCGGACACGGTGGAGGCCGCCGCGCGCTCCCTGAAAGAGTACACGGAGGAGAGCATATCCAACCTCGTAAACAAGCTGATTGACCAGCAGGTAGCCGACGGTTTCTTCAAATACAGCCCCATAACGTTCCACGACATAGCCGTAGCCAAACAGGTATTGACCGAACGACTGAAGGCCATATACCACACGAGGACAAGCTATCCAGAACTGAAAAAGGAGGAAAAGAATTAAGGGTCAAAAGCGTGGGGAGTTAAGAATTAAGAGTTAAGAATTAAGAAAAATACCCTATTCCAATTTCAAATGGTAATTTTCTTAATTCTTAACTCTTAATTCTTAACTCCCCACGCTCTTTACTCTTGATTTACAAAAGGCCACCTTTCACATTGCGAAAGGTGGCCTTTTAGCTTCCCGTTTGCCGTCTTTTGCACGCCGAAAGACGGCCTTTTGCAAGGCCGTCTGTAACAGACTGGTTTACAAGAAGTTACCAACACAAGCAAAAAAAGCAGCCTTTCACCGCATGGCAAGACATGAAAAAACGAGCAGGACAAGCACATTTTACGACCAAACAAGCACACAATCAGCAGCAACAAACCATTTGGCATGAGGTACGGACAGGCCAGATTTTCAAAGTTTCGCGCTTTTCGTTAACTTTGCATACGGTATAACAATCATTCAAATAAAACAAGACAACATGAAAAAGACAAGATTTACATTCACCAACGCCTGCAAGGCGCTCTTCATCGCGCTTGCGGCGTGTGCACTGCCGCTGGGCTTCTCGTCGTGCGGTGACGACGACGGCAACGGAGGAGGCGACCCTCCCGGAAAGGGAGAGGTAGACAACGAGGTGGGCGACTTCGACACTCCGGCCTATGACGAGTACGCCGCGAAGTATGAAGTCACCAACGAAGAGGAAAACGGCTTCAGGTCAATCGAGTTCACAGAGAGCGGTAATTTCATCATCGTTGCAAAGAAAGGCACAATCAGTTTCACCGAGCCCGAAGAGGCGGAAGCGGCCGACGTGAGGCAAACAGCATCGGCGACAAGAGTCTCTGGGTGGAATTTGAGCCATTCGGCAGGCGAGATGCGCGTCGGCGACATCATCTACAGCGTGCTTAGCGGACCATACACCGTGAAGGGCGAGAACACCTATTTCCTTGACGGCATAGGCACAGTAAGGGTCATTCATGAGGGGAAAACCATTTATTCCATCGAAATCACGCCCATCAACGACACTGCGCCGAGGGTGCTAAGGTCTACACTCTATGAGGCAAAATACCTATACAGTCCCAAGACCGTGTCGCTATGCCGCACATGGGACTTGATTCACTTCCGCTATTACTTCATCCAAGACCACAGGTATGTTGTCGATTTAGAAGCTCCGACGTATGGAGAGCTGTATTATAAAATCGACCAATGGCAAACAGAAGAAGACCCCGAATACGAGCCTGACGGCACACTGGAGTCTTATGAGGAAAATGCGCCGCATCGTATACTGTTCAGCAAGTTTGGCACTTACGTCATATTCTACAACAGCGGCAGGATGAATCTGTCATCATGGTCATGGGCTGACTATGCAAGAGGCATCATAGCATACTCGCGAGACAACATCTTTGACGGCGACATGGACGGCAACGTAACCGTTTGGTTTAGGGGAAACAAGACTTACATAAACGAAGCATCGGGCTACAACAACGGCCTCTCTTCATTTGAAGAAGGCTTTGAATACACTCTGCAAGAGGTGAAATAGTCTTTAAAATAGGAACAGAGAGCGAGGAACGCACCACCCGGCGCAACGCTGCCGATGCCTTCCTCGCTCTCTATTATTAATCCATCACTCAAAGACTGACGGATTTTTCACTTTTCATTTTTAATTTTTCATTTCACTATAATGGGTCAACGTCGAAGTAAACGCCTACCGACTTGTACCTGTCATCCTGCAAAACGGCATCTTTGCCGCGGTTTAAGTAAAGGCGGACTTTGGCGCGGTCGAGTCCGTTTTCAAGCTTTACGACCATCTTGCGTATGTTCATCGACTTGACCTTTGCCACCGACGGCTTGTCAGGGCCAAGCACCCTGTCGCCAAACCACCGGCGAAGCAGCGTGCCCATGGCCTCTGCCGCCGCCGTGACCGTAGGCTCGTCCTTGTGTCGCAGGTAAACGTTTATTATGTGGTAAAACGGCGGATATCGGAACAACTGCCGCTCTTCCATAAGCTCGGAGTAAAAACCTTCAGTGTCGCCACGCACCACCTGGCCTATGACAGGCAGTTCGGGGCTTTTCGTCTGCAACAACACAAGCCCCCGTTTGCCCTTCCTCCCGGCGCGCCCGGCCACCTGCGCCATCATGGTAAAGGCGTGCTCGTATGCCCGGAAGTCAGGATAATTGAGCATGGAGTCGGCGTTCAGTATGCCCACTACCGACACCTTGTCGAAGTCCAGGCCCTTGCTTACCATCTGCGTGCCTATGAGTATGTCGGTGCGATGCGCCGAAAAGTCACTTATTAGGCGTTCGTAGGCGTTGCGTGTACGCGTGGTGTCGAGGTCCATACGCGCCACACGGGCGTCGGGAAACAGCTCCATCACCTTGTCTTCCACCTTCTCCGTGCCGTAGCCCCGGCCTCGCAGGTCGCGGCTTCCGCAGCAAGGGCACACGTCGGGCACAGCATACGTGCGGCCGCAATAGTGGCAGGTGAGCTGTCCCAGGGCCTTATGGTAAGTAAGGGAGACGTCGCACGCCTCGCACCTCGGCGTCCATCCGCACTCGCGGCACTCAATCATCGGGGCGAAGCCGCGGCGGTTCTGGAACAAGATTACCTGCTCCTTGTTGTCCAGCGCACGGCGTATTGACGAGAGGAGGAGCGGCGAGAAGGGGCCGTTCATCATCTTGCGGTGCTGCAAGTCCTTAGTGTCAACCACGGTTATTTCGGGCATCTGCATGTCGCCATACCGCTTGTCAAGGCGCACATAGCCATACTTGCCCGTCCGCGCGTTGTGCCATGTCTCGGCGCACGGCGTGGCCGAGCCGAGCAAAACCTTTGCTCCGGCCTTGGCGGCGAGCATGATTGCCGCCGAGCGTGCATGGTAACGGGGTGCCGGATCCTGCTGCTTGAACGACGTTTCGTGCTCCTCGTCGATGATGACAAGCCCCAAACGGGTGAACGGAAGGAGGACTGCGGAGCGCGCTCCAAGGATTACATCATATGGGTTTTGCGACATCTGCTTCTTCCATATTTCGACCCTCTCGGCGTCGGAATACTTTGAGTGGTAGATGCCCAGACGGTCGCCGAAGACGCGCTGGAGCCTCTGGCGGATTTGAACGGTCAATGCGATTTCGGGCAAAAGGTAAAGAACCTGCTGCCTGCGCTCCAACGCCTGACGGATAAGGTGTATATAGATTTCGGTCTTTCCGCTTGAAGTGACACCGTGAAGCAGCACCACATTCTTTTTAAGAAACGAGAAGACAACCTGGTTGTAGGCTTCCTGCTGCGCGGGATTAAGCTGCTTTATGTTGTCAAGATGCGGCTCGCCACCATGATTGAGGCGACCAACCTCGCGCTCGTAAGGCACGAGCAGGCGGCGGTCTACGAGGTTTTTCAGCGTGGCCGCCGTGCAGTGGGCGGTGTTAAGAAGCTCGTCACGCGTCACTTCCACTACCTGTTGGCGTGTGGCCGTTCCCTCAATGGTTTCCCAACGGCTCATGGCGAGGAAGCAGGCGAAGGCCTTGTACTGCTTCTCGGCGCGCCGCAGAGTGTCCAAAGCCACGTGAATGGCGCGCTCCGAAGCGTATTCCTTGGCAAGGGCGAGGCACGTCTCGGTCTTGGGGCGATAGCTGTCGGCCGACTTCAAGCCGCCGGGCAGGGCGGCGGAGAGCACGTCGCCGGGGGCGCACATGTAGTAATCGGAGAGCCAACGCCACAAATCCAGCTGAAGGTCGGTTACGATTGGCGCATCGTCCATTATGAGCTTGACTGGCTTGACGGCAAACTTAGGCTTGTCGGCGTGTTCCCTCATGATGATGCCTACATGCGTCTTGTTGCGCCCGAAGGGCAAAAGCACACGCCTGCCCCGCGCTGCCGACGCTTCCATTTCGGGCGGAACGGAGTAAGTAAAAAGGCCGTCGAGCGGCACGGGAAGGAGAACGTCAACGTAATGACAGGACATTACAAATGCGCTTAAAGGTTCTCAAGCCACTTCTTTCCGCGCTTTGTGTAAGTCCATAGATAAATGCCTCCAACCACAATTATGCCAATAGAGTATATAATTACAAGTCCTTCCATAATCATTCCAATATCTTATTAGCCAGCATTGCTGACAACACGGTAAGCACCAGCCCCGTGATGATTACTGACCAGTTGGCTTCGCCGCCGCCATCGGTTAACAACGGCGTTATGAAACCTATCACAAGACCTGCAAAGCTCAACTTTGACAGGTCGTAAAAGTATCCTGCCAGCCTGTCGCGCCTTTGATTGTCACGCTCACGAACATAATCAGCCTTACGCTGACGGGCACTGAAATCGCTCATTATAATCAATTCTTGAATACAGTCTACCTTATGCAAAGGTAGCAAAATCAAAGCTGAATATGAAGGAAACGGCGGAAAATGTCACAGCCTTTAATTATCTTTTACAATTGGCATCGTGCCATTCCACGGCGTAGCCCAATTATGAACTGAAAGTCGGCGAAAGCCAATTGTGCATTATGGACGCATGAATTACTGCCCCACTCCGTTGAGTTTGCGGCGCAGTTCGTTGGGAGTGCAGCCGAGGTTTTTCTTGACATAGCGGCCGAAGAAGGAGGTGTTGGGGAAGGCAAGTTCGTTGGATATTTCCTTGACCGACTTGCGCGAGCTCTTGAGCAGCGTCTCGATGTCCTTCGACACGTATGCGTCGATGATTTTCGATGCGTTCTTGCTCCCCACTTTCTTACACACTACGGAGAGGTATTTGGGCGTGATGTTGAGCCGGTCGGCGTAGTAAGCCACGCTGCGCGGCTTGGGATAAGCCGTAGAGAGCAGGTCGATGAAGTCACCAAAGATGTTTTCCGCCGACGACAACGGACGCGGACTAAGCCGCGCCATATGCTCGAACGTGCTGCGGAACTCGAACACGAAGGCCTGCATCAGTGCGTCAACGATGTTGGCGCGGTAGGGGTTCGCCTTGTCGGCCAGTTTCTGTTTGAGCAGGCCGTAATACAGGTTGAACGTGCCAACGGCGGCCTCGCCGAGCGATATTCTGGGGTTCTGGTCGAAAAAGACCTTGAAGTTCCAGCTCCTTACCGACACCGGGAGCATCTTGAAAGCATACTCCAGCGACATGAACAGGCCGCGGAACTTGAAATCCGGGCTGGCCTCCGCCTTGCCAATTACGGCTTCGGGCACGCCTATCACGATGTCGTTCCTGCGTGCCGTGAACATCCTGTGGTCGATGCTTAGCGTCAGTTCGCCCTCCACGCAGAGTATTACGAAGATGCCATCGAGCCTCACATACTCGGGACGCTCCACATAAGTGAACTCGTCGAAGACGTATATCCGCCCGTCGTCAAAGAAAGGACCTGACACGTCCAAATCGCCTGCTTTTATCTGTTTTACATCCATATTGATTGCTTACGGTTGACAAATCGGCATACAGGCAGACGCTTCCCGGCCTGCCCGTCGCCGCTTTTACCTGCAAAGTAACGACTTTTCCGCGAAACGGCGGTTATCCGAAACACATTATGTATTATCCAAATTTCCACGCAATAGTTAAAGATGCTTATACGCCCTGCGGCCTTTCGTGCGTGCAGAAACGGCATATCACATACCGCCTCACAGCCTGCCGCATAACCGCCTGACATTCAACGTGTTGCAAAAGGCCGTCTCTTAGCCTGCAAAAGACGGCCTTTCATCGACCAAAAGACGGCCTTTCGCAACACGAAACATGGCCTTTGGCAACGCCATCGACCACACACGGCATTGCCAAAGGCCACAGGCTGCACCGAAAACGCACAGTGTCCTATCGGTAAAAAGTTATGTCCCATAACTCAAAATATTCCCAAACAGGACATTTTCAAGGAACATGAAAAGAGAAAACGGCCATAATATCGTGCTAAATTTGCAGCATAATAACAACTAAACACAACTGAAATGAAAAGCATTCATCAAATAGCGCTCGCACTGGCAGCCGTCATGCTGTCGGCCTGCAACGCTGAAAACAACAAAGGCCAAGCAGCCGACGAGGCCGTAAGGGTGGAAGTGACGCAGGTAAAGACCGCCACGTCCGACCGCACCAGCCGCTACTCGGGCACCGTAGAAGAGAAGAGCGGCACGCTGTTGAGCTTCGCCGTGGGCGGCACGGTGAGCCGCGTACTCGTTGACGAGGGCGACCGCGTAGGCAAGGGGCAGCTTATCGCAACGCTCGACACCGAGCAGCTTACCCACAACCACGCCTCCGCGCTGGCTGCCCTGGCGCAGGCCGAGGACGCATACAGGCGCATGGAGGAGCTGCACGGCAAGGGCAGCCTGCCCGAAATAAAGTGGGTGGAGGCGCAGACCGCCCTCCAGCGCGCCCGCGCATCCGAGCAAATGGCACGCAAGCAGCTGGCCGACTGCCGGCTGTATGCCCCGTTCAGCGGCGTAATATCAAAGAAATTCGCCGAAAAAGGGCAGAACGTAGGCGCCGGAACGCAGATAGCCAAGCTCGTGGCCGTAGGCCGGATGAAGGTGAAAATATCCGTACCCGAAAGCGAAATGGCGCAAATCAGCGTCGGACAGAAGGCCGACGTAACCATAGAAGCCCTCGGCGGAACCTCCATGCAGGCCACGGTTACGGAGAAAGGCGTGGCCGCCGACCCGCTGTCGCGCTCTTACGACGTGAAGCTAAGCCTGCCTAAAGCCGACAGGAAGCTGCTGCCCGGCATGGTGGCCGACGTAGCCCTGCGCGGCGGCAACGCGTCTATGGCCTGCATACTACCGGCGCACATCGTGCAGATTGACGAGAACAACAACGAGTTTGTATGGCTCGCCGTAGGCGGCAAGGCAGTGAAGCGCATCGTAACCGTTGGCGGCTTCACCGCCGACGGGGTGACCGTAACAAGCGGACTGGCCGACGGCGACATGGTAATCACCGCCGGGGCGCAGAAGGTTAGTGAAGGAATGAGGGTGGAAATAAAGTAAGACGGAACGATGAAACAACAAAAACGAAACTTCGTGGAATGGGCGATGCACTACCGCAAAATCGTCATCCTCGTGGTCTGCTGCCTCGTGGCGTTCGGCATGTACAGCCTGCCCGACATGCGCAAGAACGAGTTTCCAGACTACACAATACGCCAGGGAGTCGTCATTGCGGCTGCTCCGGGCGTGCCTTCCGACGAAATAGCCGAGCAGGTTGCCAAGCCGTTGGAAGACTACATCTTCTCCTATAAGGAGGTGAAGAAGGCCAAGACTTTCTCAAAGAGCACCGACGGAATGGCCTACATACAGGTGGAACTCAATGATGACATCGATGACAAGGACGCCTTCTGGAACAGATTTAGGCACGGCGTGGCCGACTTCAAGGCGCAGCTGCCAGGCAACGTGCTCGCCATACAGGTGGTTGACGACTTCGGCGACACCTCGGCCCTGCTCATAACGATGGAGAGCGGCGACAAGACTTACCGCGAACTGTCCGACTACATGGACGCGCTGAAGGACAGCCTGCGCCGCATAGAAAGCGTAGGACGCATGACAGTGAGCGGCCTACGGCAGGAGCAAATAGCCATATACATAGACAACCGCCGCCTCGCCCAATACGGCCTGAGCGACAGGACGCTGGCCGCCATGCTGGCGCAAAAGGGCTTCGTAACGAGCGGAGGCCGCGTGAAGACCGCCGACGCGGTAGAACCCATATACGTGGAGAAGTCGCTCAACTCGGTGTTCGACATCCGCGAGGCAATAGTCTACACCGACCCTGACGGGCGGAACATACGTCTGAAGGACATTGCGGACGTGCGCCGCGAATATCCCGCTCCCGAAAGCTACATCGAAAACAACGGAAAGAAGTGCCTTCTACTTAGCGTGGAGATGAAGAAAGGCCGCAACATAGTTGACATGGGGCGCGAAATCGACAAGGCTATGGCCGGTTTCCAAAGTACATTGCCTGCCGATGTAAGCATCTTCCGCATAACAGACCAAAGCCAGGTGGTAGGCGGCAGCGTCTACAACTTCCTTAAAGAGCTGCTCATCGCGGTATGTGCCGTCATCATAGTGGTGATGCTCCTGCTGCCCATGAGAGTGGCTTTGGTGGCCGCTTTCACCATTCCCATAACCATATTCACGTCACTCGGCCTGTTCCATGCGTTCGGAATAGAGCTTAACACGGTAACACTGGCCGCGCTGATAGCGTCGCTCGGTATAATAGTTGACGACTCGATAATCATCATCGACAACTACATGGAGAAGCTCGGGGAAGGAGTGGCGCGCTGGAAAGCGTCAATCGACAGCACAACCCACTTCCTGCGCTCCATCTTCTCGGCCACGCTGGCAATAAGCATAACGTTCTTCCCGTTCCTGTTCACCACCAACGGAATGCTGCGCGACTTCCTTGTCAGCTTCCCGTGGGCCATAACCATCATCCTCGGAGTGTCGCTCCTGGTGGCTACCTTGTTTGTTCCGTTCATACAGTTCTGGTTCACCCGCAAGCCGATAGGCGGCAAACCGAAGGACGGCGGACGGCGCAGGTTCTCGCTGCTCGACACCTTGCAGGGCGCATACGACAAGCTGCTGGACGCCTGCTTCGCCCATCCGAAGGTCACGGTGGCCACCGGCGTGGCCTTCGTAGACATCGGCGCGGTGCTGATAAGCCACATTCCGCAGGAGATGATGCCTACGGCCGACCGCAACCAGTTCGCCGTTGAAATCTACATGCCTACCGGAACATCACTCCAGCGCACGTCAGCCGTAGCCGACAGCATGGCCGCCGTGTTGAGGAAAGACAAGCGGGTGGTGTCTGTAACGGAGTTCAAGGGATGCTCGTCGCCACGCTTCCACACATCGTATGCGCCACAGACAGGCGGCGAGAACTTTGCGCAGTTCATCGTGAACACCACCGGCGTGAAGCAGACCGTCGAGCTGCTTGACTATTATTCGCCACGGTACACGAACCACTTTCCCGGCGCTTACGTGCGCTTCAAGGAACTTAGCTACAGCGAAGCGGTAAATCCTGTCGAGGTAAGGCTTAGCGGCGACAACATCGACACGCTGAAACGCGATGCCGGCAAGGTGCTTGCCATACTGCGGAAGATGCCCGACCTTACTATTGTACGCACCGACATGGACGAGCCGTTGCCGTCGGCCACCGTCAGACTGAAGGCCGACGAGGCCGCAAGGCTCGGCATAAGCAACCTCACGGTGGAGTCTACGCTGGCCATGAGGTACGGAGCGGGTATGCAGGTAGCTACCGTATGGGAGGACGGCGACGCAATACCTGTAACCCTGAAAAGCACTACGGCCGAACGGGCGACCAACGCCGACGTGGCCGACGAGATGCTCCCGGCGGCCGGAGGACTGGCGCAAGTGCCGCTAAGGCAGGTGGCCGACATAACACCGAGCTGGAAAGACGGGTGCATTGTGCGGCGCAACGGGGTGTACACCGTGACCGTCCAGGCCGACGTAAAGCGCGGAGTGAACGGCACGGAGGCCAACAACAAGGTGGTTAAGGCGGTGAGCGGCATTGCGCTGTCGCCCGGAACAAGCGTAAGCTACGGCGGAGAGATAGAGAACAACGACAACTACATACCGCAAATCACAACCGGGCTGGCCGTGGCTACGTTCATAATTTTCTTCATCCTGCTGTTCCACCTCAAGAAAGTAAGCCTCGCCCTGCTCGTATTTTCGAGCATCGCGCTGTGCACATTCGGCACCGCTGCCAGCGTGCTCATACAGGGAATAAACTTCAGCGTGACGTGTTATCTCGGCGTAATCAGCCTGATGGGCATCATCGTGCGCAACGGAATAATAATGATTGACTACGCCGAAGAGCTGCGCCTGACTGACGGGATGCACGCCGAAGAGGCCATCTACCACTCGGCCAAGCGGCGAATGCGCCCCATATTCCTCACCTCCGCCGCAGCGTCGATGGGCGTAATCCCGATGATTTTGGGTGGAAGCGGACTGTGGATGCCCATGGGCACGGTAGTATGCTACGGCACGCTGATTACCATGGTGTTCATACTGACCGTGCTGCCGGCGGCCTACCTGCTGATGTTCCGCGGCACTACAGACAAGAGATTGAGAACTGAAGCCATTGAAAACGAATAACTTTTGATTATGAGAACCATCATATTATCGGCCGCGCTGCTGCTGGCGGCCTCGTCGGCGCAGGCGCAACGCCTGATGACCGCAGAACAGGCGGTGAGCGACGCATTGCAGAACAACGTGCGCATGAAGAACGCCGACAACGACCTTGAGGCCGCGCGGCAGGCCAAGAAGCAGGCGTTTACAAAATATTTCCCCACCGTAAGCGCAACGGGCATCGGCTACATGGCCGACAAGGGACTGCTGGAAATGAGCCTCGCGCCGGGAATGGAGATGTCGATGATGAAGAACGGCATAATGGGAGGCGTGTCGGCGCAGCTGCCACTGTTCACGGGCGGACGCATACTGAACGCCAACCGGCTGGCCGACGTCGGCGTGGAGACGAGCCGGCAGCAACGGCGCATGTCGCATAACGAGGTAGTGCTGACCGCCGAAACATACTTCTGGCAGGCCGTGATGCTGAAAGAGAAGCTGAAAACGGTGGAGGCCGTGGAACGGCAGCTTGACAAGTTCGCCAAGGATGCCGACGCGGCCGTCAACGCCGGAGTGACAGACAGGAACGACCTGCTGCAAATAAACCTAAAGAAAAACGAGACCCGGAGCAACCGCATAACGCTGGAAAACGCGCTGACGACGGCCAAACGCCTGCTGGCGCAGTACACCGGGCACGACGGCGACAGCATAGACGTGAGCGCGGACATGAGCGGCGGGCTGCCGCCCTCGCCCCTGCAACTGTACGCCGAACCGCAAACGGCTCTGGCGAACACCGCCGAATACGCCCTTATGGAGCAGAACGTGAAGGCCAACAGGCTGAAATACAAGATGACCGTAGGGCAAAACCTGCCCACGGTAGCCATCGGCGGCGGATATATGTATGACGACCTGATGGACAAGAGCCACCAGTTCTGGATAGGTTTCGCCACAGTGAGCATACCGCTCAGCGGCTGGTGGGGTGGCTCGCACGAGATGAAGAAGCAACGCCTGGCCGTAAGGAACGCAGAGAACACACTCCAGGACAACAGCCAGCTGCTCGTAATCGACATGGAAAACAAGTGGAACGACATGAACGACGCTTACCGAAAAATCGGCATAGCCATGGAGTCTATCGCCCAGGCAGAGGAGAACCTGCGCCTGCACGACGACTACTACCGCGCCGGAACGGCCACGATGAGCGACCTGCTCGAGGCCCAGACGCTCTACCAGAACAGCCGCTCGGCCTACGTCGAGGCGTATGCCGAATACCAAATAAAGAAGCGTGAATACCTGCAAGCCACCGGACAATAACGCGCCTCACGGCAACCTCGTAAACGCCTCATAATCAAGCAGTTTCCAAAAGGCCGTCTTTTAGCTTCCAAAAGACGGCCTTTCAGCGTGCAAAAGGTGGCCTTTTGCAAGGCAAAAAGCCACCTATCGTAAAACGTAAGGCATCACTTCACTGTGGCCTTGACAAAAGACTCACCGGCAGGCAGCTTCTGGTCCTTGCCGTACAGCTCTGCATCATACTTGCCTACGGGCATGTCGCTCAATACGAAGGCTGAGCACCTGCGTCCTGCCACGACCTTATCGGTAGTGGCGGTACTGATGGCCGTAGCCGCAAGGTTCACCAACGCGCCGAACAGGCCGCCGCCTCCGCCGCTCACACTGGTGTCAACCTTGATTTTGCCTTCACGATGGTAAAGCGTCTCGCCGGTCTTTGTTGACCGCAGGATATATTCCACGTCAACGGTAAGCTTTCCGCCTACATTGTTCCTTTTCCATGACTTTATGACGGTGAACATGGCCGCATCCGCACCCAGCACGTTACGGAACTGCGACAGGTCGCCCTCAATAAACTGCTCGGCGTCATACGCGCTCTCTGACTGGAACAACTCCATGGTAAGCAAAGGTGAAAAGACATAATAGCCTTTCTCGCACAACGGCGCATAAAGAGTTGTGTAAAAATAATCCTTTGCCTCAACGTGCTGAGTCTGGTTGATGGGAGGCATCACCACAATCGAAACAGGCTTCTCCTCGTACATCTTAGGATATTGCACATCCCTCGTTATCTTCTGCGAGCATGACGCGAGCAACAGCGCCACCAACGCAAACAACATATACTTCTTCATTGCTTCTCTATTTGTTTGATTATCCGTGAAACGTATGTCTCTGACTCGGGATACAGCTCTATTTCCTCTTTCAAGTACTTCAAGCCCTCATCCTTCTTGCCGTCCTTATACAGCTGGTAGCCATACTCGGCGTTGAAGCCCGGCGGCACGACCTTGCGCGTACCCTTCTGCTTCTCGCCTACCTTGACATACTCTTCCATCATCTTCTTGTAAAGCTCCGGGGTGGCCTTCTTGCTGTACTGGTAAGTCGCATCTTCGTAGTTGTACCACGAATAAAGTGACTTCTGCGACGAGCATGAAGCCAGCGCGCACAGGCACAGGCCGAGAAGCGCGCAATTCAAAAACTTCTTTCTCATGGCAATGTTATCTTTTTGGTTTCCTGCGGTGATAAAAATACAAATCTGTCGTAGAGAGTCTTGCCGTCAAGCTCTACCCTCACCTTGCGTTTTCCAGGCTGCACGGAATAGCGTGTACCGCGGCGGTTGGACTTACGCGACTTAACCGTGCGTGCGGTGAAACGTGTCTTGTCGTCGACAAACACCTCAACGTCCTTGTTGTGCGAATCGCTGGTACTTACGAAGATGAGATAGGCCACGTCGTCGTCGCCACTCTGCTGCGCCACTGGATAATTGGCCTTGCAGCCGCACAAAGCAGCCAACACGGCGCAGCACACAAGCGATAATAATGTTTTTTTCATTGCTGTACTATGTAATAATTAGTTAAGTTATTAGCATCTATTGGCGTAGCTCCTGAATAAGTCACCACTGAATATTCGGTTTCCGGCGTGTCACCGGCTGACGACACAACCGTCACTGTACCGATTTTCTTCCCCGGAAGCTCTATGAGGATGCCTGTTTGGGGGTTCTTCACCTTCTTGCCTTTAGTCATTACATCGAACGTGTCACCCGGTTCAAGCCCTTGGCTCGCGCCTCCACCGATTAGGACAGCATCACTGTCGTAAGACAGGAAGTAAGTACGCCACGGCTTGTCGGTACACTTGTTGATGATGTTTTCCACCAATTGGCCTATAGCTTCGGATATTGCCTTGTCGCTAAGGGTGGCATCATAATCAGCCTTTCCGCCTACACCCATCGTTGTCTTTGTGGTAAGCTCGGCAGTGCCTTTGGCCTCGTCAGAGTATATTATAAGACCTGACGAAACATCGACAAGACGGATTGACACGGCAGCCTCAACGGTCTGGGTCTTCGTTGTCGAGAATACGCCGCTCTTGCCGGTGTTCTTCCGTCCGAACTGCGTTATTGAACCGATGATGAGATAGTCGGCGCCAATGGTTGAAAGACTTGTCCCTCCGTTCTTGCTTTCTTCCAAAAGCGATGCCAGGTCGCCGCGTTCGAGAAGGATGAATTTGCCTGACGCCGCCAGCTTGGCTGAAAGAATGTCCAACGCCTGCTTACCCATAGGGTCGTTCTCACGGTCATAGAATATCCCCTTGGCATACTGCGTCTCGTTTGAAAAGCGGCCAATAGCCACCTTGCGCTTGATTGTTTTCTTACCAAGCGATGTAGTTTCGCTCTTCGGAGTCTCAACGGTTTCAGTCTTTCTTTGTGCCGACACCGTGCAGACCGCCAGCAAAGCGAAGGCCAACAAAAGCATTTTCTTCATGGTTTCACTGTTTTTTTCAACTGCAGGCTTACAGTTCCGACAAGCCCTTATAAACGTCAGAAGCGTGGAACTGACATGCACCACTTCTTCGATAGGAGGTCCTGAGAAAACCCTTGAGCACGAAAAGGTGTAACATTAGCAGCCCACGCCATAAGCGTGAGAACCACTATGCTGACACTTGTGCTCATTAGAAAATTTCTCAGGTTTCCTATCGCAAGCTTAGCATAACGCTTCTTTATATCCCAAATGTCCGCGGCACAGCATGCGCCGGCCACAGTGCAAAGATAATAAAAATATCAAACAAGTGTTCTTTTATGTTTGTTTTTATGACGGTAAATGGATGAAAAAACACCTCCATCCAACAAATTGTAAACTGCCTGTTTACAGTCTGCGCCATTGCGGCACAGCAACGCCGTACCATATGACGAACAACACGTTTGCAAAAGGCCGTCTTTTGGCTTCCAAAAGACGGCCTTTCAGCGTGTAAAACATGGCC